>Ga0302324_100000109_pt1 | contig 206316 bp, 188 predicted proteins | sample Palsa_T0_1_FD_201949 | JGI IMG/M metagenome (GOLD analysis project Ga0302324, IMG submission 201949) | Peat permafrost microbial communities from Stordalen Mire near Abisko, Sweden - Palsa_T0_1 | ecosystem: Environmental > Terrestrial > Soil > Palsa > Peat permafrost | place: Sweden: Abisko...
CAAGCTCTGAACCAGGAGGTGCTGAGCCATGGCTCGGCTTGAACTCTATGGATCGGCTCGCTGTCCCCATACCGGCGCAATGCGCGATTGGCTGGAATGGAAGCGCAGTGAGTTTGTCGAGTACGACGTTGAAGCCGATCCCGCGGCGCGCAAACGTATGCGCGAGCTCTCGGGTGGACAGCGTACCGTGCCCATCCTGGTCGAGGACGGCAAGGTCGTTCAAGTGGGATGGCAAGGTCACGGTTGCTTGGTAGACGATTAATACAACATAGATATCTAAATAGATAACAAATGGCCAACGCCTGTTTCATTCGAGTTCGAGGAGTAGTGCAGGGCGTAGGGTTTCGTCCTTTTGTCTATCGCCTGGCGTGCGCCAATACCCTGAATGGGTGGGTGCTGAACGCGGAAGAAGGGGTTGAAATTCATCTCGAGGGCGCTGAGACCGGTCTGGAAGCCTTTGTCCGCGACCTGAAAGCGCAGCCACCACCCGCTGCCAGCATCGCGGAAATCGACGTGCGGCCGGTACAAGCGGCTGGCTTGAACGAATTTACGATTCGGGAAAGCCAACGCCGGGAACGCCCGACGGTTCGCATTTCGCCGGACCTGCCCGTTTGTAACGATTGTTTGAAGGAACTCTTCGACCCTGCCGATCCCCGCTACCATTATCCCTATATCAATTGCACTAACTGCGGTCCGCGCTACAGCGTCGTGCTGGGTTTGCCTTACGACCGGCCGAACACCACCATGAAGAACTGGCGGTTGGACGATTTTTGTGCCGGGGAATACTTGAATCCCGCCAACCGGCGTTTTCACGCCCAGCCCGTTGCCTGTCCGGCTTGCGGTCCCAGCTATTCTCTTCACCCACATCCTCCCCAGAACAACGATGAAGCCGCAGGCGGAAGTGAAGGCAGCATCCGCCGGGCGGCTGAAATTCTTCATGCCGGCGGAATTCTCGCTCTAAAGGGACTTGGCGGGTACCATCTGGCCTGCGATGCCCGGAATCCCGCTGCCGTCGCGGCTTTGCGGGATCGCAAGTACCGCAAAGAAAAGCCTTTCGCCTTGATGGCGCAAGACATCGGCGTTGCACGGACTCTGGTCGATTTATCAGCGGAAGCTGAGACGCTGCTCACTTCTGTCGCCCGGCCCATCGTGCTCGCCCCGGCGAAAGTGACACTCCCTGAAGTCGCCCCGGAAAACAACGAACTCGGCGTGATGCTGCCCTACACGCCGCTGCACCACTTGCTGTTCGCGGCCGGCGCTCCGGAAATCCTCGTCATGACCAGCGCGAACCGGTCGAGTGAACCGATCGCTTACGAGGATGAAGACGCATTGCAGCGTCTCGCAGGCATCGCCGATTCGTTTCTGATTGGGCAGCGGCCCATCGCACGCCGAGTGGACGATTCCGTGGCGCGCGCTGGCGCATTTGGACCTGTGATCCTGCGCCGCGCGCGCGGTTACGCTCCGGGTTCGGTTGCATCGGTTCCCGCCGCGCGTCCCATTCTCGCAGTGGGCGCCGATCTGAAAAACACAATCACGCTGGTTGTAGACGGCCAGGCTTTTGTCAGCCAGCACATCGGCGACTTGGACCATTACCAGTCGCTCCGCGCATTTCAGGAAACCATCGAGGATCTCGTCTCGATGTACGAAGTTCGCTGGGACGAACTGCTTCTAGTACACGATCTCCATCCGGAATATTTCTCAACGGCGCACGCCGCCGCGCTTGGAGTCCGACAGAGTCACGCGGTACAGCACCACCGCGCGCACGTGGCCTCCGTGCTTGCGGAACGCGGAGAATGGACGAGACGAGTCGCAGGCGTAAGTTTCGACGGCACCGGATATGGAGACGACGGAACCGTCTGGGGCGGCGAGATTTTCGTGGGCAGCGTGCAAGAGGGTTTCCAGCGCGTGGCTCACCTGCGTCGCGCAGCGCTAGCGGGCGGCGATGCCGCCGCACGCTATCCAGTGCAGGCGGCGGCCGGGTTCCTCGCCCAAGTGGAGGGCTTGCCAGATCTGCTTGCCGAGCCCTTCGTTTTTCCCGAGCGCTACCGCGACGCGATGGTACTGGTTCGCAAGGACGTGCGCACGTTTGCCACGACCTCAGTGGGGCGTCTGTTTGACGCCGCTGCTTCCCTGCTCGGTTTTACCCGTGAGGTCACCTTTGAAGGCCAAGCTGCCATGTGGCTCGAACAACTCGCCCGCAGCGCGCCGCTGACGGAGCCTTATCCCTTCCCCTTCATCGGCGGCGAACTCGATTTTCGCCCGCTGCTACAGGCAGTGGCGACGGACCGGGTTCGTGGACGCGATGTCAGCGAGATTGCGCGATCCTTCCAGCGGGGTATCGCCCAAGGGTTGCGGGATGCCCTGAACGTAATCTCTCGCAGTTACGGATTGAATACTATTGTTCTCTCCGGGGGAGTCTTCCAGAACGAGTTGCTGCTACAAGACTTGAAGTCTCTGACGACGGACGGATCGCTGCAGGTGTGGACAAACCATGCCGTCCCACCCAACGACGGCGGAATCAGCCTGGGACAGGCGGCGTTGGCGGCGTTCGATCAGTTCGACACCGTTCGGCAGCCCGCCGAACAAGCCAGCGAGTCAAACCACGCCAGCCAAATATGCGAGGTAAAACATGCATGAACTTTCCATTGCGATGAGCATCGTCGAACTGGCCGCGGAAGAAGCCGAGCGCCGCGGCGTTCAGATCGATGCTGTGCATCTCAAGCTGGGAGCCTTGTCCGGCGTGGTCAAAGAGGCGCTCCTCTCCTGTTATGAAATGGCCTGCGAAAACACTCTGTTGCAAGGTTCTCGGTTGGTTGTCGACGAGGTTCCCGTGGTGATCTTTTGTCCCAGTTGTCGCGCCCCGCGTCCTCTCAGCTCGGTGCAGTTGTTCTGTTGCCCGGAATGCGGGACTCCATGCTCTGAGATCGTGCAGGGGAAGGAACTCGAAGTGGTTGCATTGGAGATACAGGAATGCGTCCCGAACCCCGTTTGATCGAAGTCCGAAAGAATGTGCTGAAGCAAAACGACGTGGTGGCGCGCGCTCTTCGTGACCGTTTTCGTGCTGCCGGAGTCTTTGTTGTGAGCCTGGTCTCCAGTCCGGGCTCGGGGAAAACTGCATTCCTCGAAAAGACTCTCACTCTTCTTCGCCCCAACTATCGCGTGGCCGCTCTGGTGGGCGACCTTGCCACCGAGAACGACGCGCTGCGTTTAGCGCGCAGCCAGGCTCCAGTCAAGCAGATCACCACCGGCACACTCTGTCACCTCGAAGCTGCTATGGTTCAGAATGCGCTGGAAGGATGGGCCCTCAACCAACTCGATTTCCTCTTCATCGAAAACGTCGGCAATTTGGTCTGCCCGTCTTCCTATGACCTGGGCGAAGACCTCCGCCTCGTGCTCATTTCGGTAACCGAGGGCGAGGATAAACCGCTGAAGTATCCGACCATTTTCAACAGCGCCGACGTAGCCATCGTCACCAAGGTTGACTTGGCGGCAGTGGTCGAATTTAGCTGGGAGACCGCATACAACAACATCCAGGCCGTACGCCCCGGCATGCCAGTCTTTCAGCTTTCGGCCAAGACTGGGGAGGGGCTGAAAGAGTATTTGGAATTTCTCGCGACGCGCCTGACAGAGTTGCGGCAGTCAGCAGCGGTGTAAACTTTTTCCGGGTGGGCGCTTCTAACCACCGGCAATGGCTCCTATGACGATGAGCGGCTCCGCTCCCGAGGCGACCGCGTCGGGCAGTGGGGCATCGGGCGGCTCGTGGGACAAGTCTTCCTCGCAGGCGAAGAATCGTAAGAACGGCCGGCGCTGCTGTGTGGCGTGATCGCGAATGGTGCCGCGAAGCATGGGGTAAAGGACCTCGATCGCATCGAGCACCGAGCGCTGCGTGACCGGACCTTCGACTTCGAGCATTACCTCGCTGCCGACGTGCGCTAGCGTTCGCAGATGTGGGGGAAGGATGACTCGGATCATGACCGTGTAATCACAGCAGCGTCTGCACCTCGACCGACAGCACAGCCGGTAGATCCCGCACAATCGGGTTCCAACTATCTCCGGCATTGGCCGAGGCGTAGACCTGCCCGCCGCTGGTGCCGAAATACACGCCGCATTTATCGAGTGAGTCGACGGCCATGGCGTCGCGCAACACGTTGACGTAGCAGTCCCGTTGCGGCAGACCTTTCGTCAGCGCCTCCCACTCGTTTCCACCGGTGCGGCTGCGGTAGACGCGCAGCTTGCCATCGGGAACAAAGTGTTCCGAGTCGCTTTTGATCGGGACCACGTAAATGGTCTCCGGCTCGTGCGCGTGCACGTCGATCACAAAGCCGAAGTCGGTCGGTAAATTTCCGCTGACTTCCTGCCAGGAATCGCCGGCGTTGTCGCTGCGCATGACGTCCCAGTGCTTTTGCATGAACAGCACGCCTGGGCGCGAGGGGTGCATCGCGACATGGTGAACGCAGTGGCCAACCTCGGCCGTCGGATCTGGGATGTATTGGGAATACAGCCCGCGGTTGATCGGTTTCCACGTGTTGCCCGAGTCGTCGGTACGGAACGCGCCCGCAGCCGAGATGGCGATGAAGATTCGCTGCGGATCGCTTGTATCGAGAATGATGGTATGCAGGCACATACCGCCGGCGCCCGGCTGCCAGCGAGGTCCGGAGCCGTGGCCGCGCAGTCCGGAAAGTTCCTGCCAATTCTGTCCGCCGTCGTTCGAGCGAAACAAGGCTGCATCTTCAATTCCGGCATAAACAATATCCGGATCGGTGAGCGACGGTTCAAGATGCCAGACGCGCTTGAACTCCCAGGGGTGGGGCATGCCGTCGTACCACTGGTGGGTTCCGGGCACGCCGTCGTACGCGAACTTGTTACCAACCGGTTCCCACGTCTTGCCGCCGTCGCTCGAGCGCTGGATCAGCTGCCCGAACCAACCATTGCTCTGCGACGCGTAAAGCCGATTCGGGTCGGCCGGCGATCCCTTGAGATGGTAGATCTCCCAGCCCGCAAAGTGCGGGCCGCTGACATCCCATTGCTCGCGCTTGCCGTCCGCTGTGAGGATAAATGCACCCTTGCGCGTGCCCACCAGAACTCGCACCGTGCTCATGCTTCGCTCCTTCCCTATGCGGCTCTTCCGCAGTTAATCATCCACGGTATACCGAACTGAGGCCTGAAAGCGTGCTTCAAACCGGCGGACCCGAGGTTTGACTTCAGCTTTCTGAGGCACATTCGGCACAATATTAGTATCACTTACACAATGCAAGGCGGCGTTCGAGCGGGTCGTGTTGACATTGAGCTCATGCCAGGGCAACCTGGACAACCCCTCTCGCAACTAAGAAATTAGTTGACCTTTTAGAAGGAGCTCCGTCTAACCATTGGCGACAAGATGGAGCACAGGAGGACAGTTTGCCCCGTAGCAGATCCGCAACCCTGACTGCAGCGGAGTTGCGCATTATGAACGTGCTCTGGCAAAAGAGTTCGGCTACGGTCCATGAGGTGCTGGACGCTCTGCCGGCCAAGCCCGCCTTGGCCTACAACTCCGTTCTGACTATCATTCGCATCCTTGAAAAAAAAGGGTATGTGAAACACGAGAAAGACCGCCGGGCGCACGTGTATTCCACGTGTGTGGACCGGAAAAACGCGACCCGCTTCGAGTTGCGACACTTGCTGAGCCGTTTTTTCGGGAACTCACACGAGCTGCTCGTGCTGAACATTCTGGAAGAAAAAGCCTTGGACGCCGAAGAGTTGGCCCGCTTGCGCCAGCTACTGGAAAGGAGCAAGTAATCCGCCTGTGACAGCCTCCTTCGATTTCAGCGCGCTCTCCCAGATCTCGGCTCTGCGAATCGTGGACTGCCTGCTTGAAGGTACGCTCGTGGCTACCTTTGCCGGTTTAATGTTGCGAGTAATTCGCCGGCAAAGCTCGGCCGCTCGATTCGCGGTGTGGTTTTCCGCGCTTATGGCGATTGCGGCGCTCCCGTTGTTTGGCGGCGAATGGTGGCCGCGCGGAGCTGGCGCTCTCGCAGCTATTTCGCCGCGACCGCAAATCATTGTGCCGAGCTCATGGGCGCTGTATTTGTTCGCAGCGTGGGCGGCGATGGCAATGTTTGGCCTGGCGCGGGTTGGCGTGGGTCTGCTGCATCTGCGCAGGCTCCGGCGGACATGCGTAAGCATTGATCCGGCCTCGTTGGATCCTGAGTTGCAGGAAACGCTCGCGCGTTACCGGGCAAACCGCTCGGTTGATCTCTGCATATCCGGCCAGGTCCAGGTCCCCACCGCGATCGGGCTGATGAGTCCTACCGTTGTGATTCCCAGTTGGCTGATGCAAGAGCTCTCGCCAGCGGAACTCAACCAGGTTGTTCTGCACGAACTCGCCCACCTCCGCCGTTTGGACGATTGGACCAACCTCGCCCAGAAAATCGTGAAAGCGCTCTTCTTTTTTCACCCTGCAGTTTGGTGGATTGAAAAGAGAGTTTCTCTCGAACGCGAAATGGCGTGCGATGATGCCGTCGTGGCCGAGATCGCGAGCCCTCGGCAGTATGCCGAGTGCCTGGCACACCTCGCCGAAAAGAGCATGCTTCGTCAGAACATGGTTCGGCGCAGCATGCTCCTGGCACAAGCTGCGCTGGGCCGCATTCGGCAGACCTCGTTGCGCGTGGCGCAGATTTTGAACAGGGATCGGCACGTGGCGGCACGTAGCTGGAAACCGGCAGTGTCGCTGCTTGCAGGGTTCGCCATTGCTTGCGCCGCTTGCGTTTCGCGAGCGCCGAAGCTGGTTGGATTCGAGGACACTCCTTCAGCGATTGTGGCGGGCGCTGTTCTCCCATCTTTACCAGCCGCTCCGGGGATCCATCAAGTTATTGCCGCACCATCGAACAGCGCAAAGGCGCGAGCCGTGAACTTTAAGCCCGCAAGCCTGCAGCCGCGTGTGGTTTTGGCCAAGGCCGTGCCTCCGCACACCGTGAGCAAAGGTGGTGACTACGTGACTGCGGATCTTTATGACGAACCCATCGCCGAGCCGGATCTCGCGGGCTTGGTCCACATGGCTGAAGCGCGCCCCAATTCCGCGTCAGTTACGCAGGCAGTGTTCGTGATCGTGCAAGGCCAGCCCTCCGATTCGACGGATCATCCCGCGTATCGGATCAGTGTATGGCGTATCACGGTGCTGCAGCCGTCTGACAATTCCAGCACCAACAGAATTCCCCGTAAGGAAACTTAAAGGTATCGGAGTCCTAGAAACGGGCAGATGAACGCGCTCACAAACTAACGAATTAGTTGTCAACTCATTTCCAGAAAGGATGTTTCAATCATGGGCTTCAAAGAATACTGCACAATGAACTGGACGAAGCGGTTGATTGCACCGGTGCTTGCACTGGCGCTGGCTTCGTTCGTAACCTACGAATGCATCACACCTGCCGCAGCCCGAGCCGCTGTTCCGGTTGCCGCCGCATCGCCGCTGAACGACGACAGCGTCGGAGCGCTGCTCGCCTTGGACAAGGCGATGGAAACCCTCGCCGCCCGCGTTACTCCCGCGGTAGTGAACGTCGCCGTGACCTCGCGAACAAAGCCCGATGCTGCCGCGGATCAGCTGCCGCCCAACATCCAGCGGTTCTTCGGCCAGTCGGAGCCGTTCGGCCAATTCTTCGGGCCTCACATGCAACTGCAGCCGCAGATTGAGCATGGCATCGGCAGCGGCGTTGTGATTTCACCCGATGGATATATTGTCACCAACAACCACGTCGTGGATGGAGCGGTCGATATCCGCGTCACCACCACCAATCGCAGAGTTCTGAAGGCGAAGCTCATAGGAGCCGATCCCCTGACGGACCTGGCGGTTATTAAGGTGGATGCGACCGGACTGGCGAGCGTTCCCTGGGGTGACTCAACTGAAGTTCGGCCCGGCCAAACCGTGCTGGCATTCGGCAATCCCTTTGGGCTTCGCTTCACGGTCACGCGCGGCATCGTGAGCGCCGTGAATCGTCCGAATCCTGACTCGAGTGATCGCCGCAAGCCGGGAGAGTTCATCCAGACCGATGCGGCCATCAACCCCGGCAATTCGGGCGGACCGCTCGTCGACGCACGCGGTGAGGTAATCGGGATCAACACTTTCCTGATCTCCAACTCGGGCAGTTTCTCAGGAATGGGATTCGCCATTCCTGCTCAGCTGGCCAAGCCCACCGTGGAAACGCTGATCCGCGACGGCAAAGTCACTCACAGCCACATCGGCGTCGGCATCTCGGATATCACGCCCGAGAATGCCAAGTTCTTCGACGACTCGAACGCCAGCGGAGCCGTGATCACCGAGGTCGAACCAGACTCGCCGGGAGCAAAAGCCGGCTTGCGCATCGGCGACGTGATCACCCAGATCGACGGCCAGAAAGTGAACGACGCCGCAGAACTGCAGGTGCTGGTCGCCGAGAAACATCCGGGCACAAAGATCACGCTCGAGGTTCTACGCGACGGCAAAATCATAAACCTTCCTGTCACATTGGAGGAAATGGGCAATCACGCCGAACAAGGCGCGAACTCGGGCGAAGGCCAAGGCAAAATGCGTTGGGGCATCGGACTGAGCGACCTCACACCTGACTTGCGCGAGCAGATGCAGGCGCCGTCCGACCTTCACGGAGCAGTGATCGAGCGCGTCCAACCCGGAAGTTCGGCTGATAACGCCGGGCTGCAGCGGGGCGACGTAATTCTGGAAGTGAACCGGCACAAGGTCTCAAGCGCTGCCGAGGTGCAGAAAGCGCTGAGCGACGTGTCCAACGGGCAAGACGCACTGCTGCTGGTTTGGTCCAACGGCGGCAACACGTTCCGCGTGCTGCACGCTCCTGAAGGCTCATAACCGCGATCACAACCCACAACCAAGTCGGACAACTTCGCCGCACCCGTATCTCGAAACCGATACGGATGCGGCGTTTTATCTTTGAGCTAAGCACTCTCTGAAACCACTCTCTGGTTCTGCTCGCCGAGCCCATCAATTCCCAATCGCATGTGATCGCCCGCCTTCAAATACGTGGGCGGCTTCTGTCCCATGCCCACTCCAGGCGGCGTTCCCGTCGAAATAACATCGCCCGGCTGCAGGCTCATAAACCGGCTCACATAACTGATGAGTTGCCGGACGCCAAACACCATGGTTCGCGTGGTTCCGCTCTGGCAGCGGCGCCCGTTCACTTCCAGCCACATCGTCAAACTTTGCGGGTCCGGAACTTCCGATGCCGTAACCAGCCAAGGCCCAATCGGACCAAACGTGTCGGCGCTCTTGCCTTTAACCCATTGTCCCGTTCCCTCGAGTTGGAAGGCTCGCTCGGAGACATCGTTGACCACACAATAACCCGCCACATGCGACATGGCATCAGCCTCGGTCACGTACTTCGCTGCCTTGCCAATCACAACGCCCAGCTCGACTTCCCAGTCCACTTTCGTGGCGCCTCTTGGAATCACAACATCGTCGTCCGGTCCGCAGATCGAAGACGTGGCCTTCATGAAAACCACAGGCTCGGCCGGCACTTTCATTCCAGCCTCCGCCGCATGATCGGAATAGTTCAATCCGATGGCGATGAATTTCCCCACTTTCGCAACGCACGCTCCCAGCCTCGGACGCCCCGCAACTGCCGGCAATTCGCCCGCGCGAATGCCTTCCAACCGCGCAAGGTTTCCCGCCGATAAGGTTTCTCCCGCAATGTCGCCCACGATGCCCGAGAGGTCGCGAATTCTGCCATCAGGCGTCAGAAGTCCCGGCTTTTCTTCTCCGGGCAATCCGTAACGAAGAAGCTTCATAACTTTAGGTCACACCCCCGCATCAGGTTGTCTCGTTTCATCATAACCTTGCGCCACTGCCGCATTACAATTAGACACGTGGGCGTGGTGATCCCCGCCCGTACCTCATGCCCGATCCCGTCTACCTCAGTCTCTGGTTCCCCGATTTTTCCGGCCCGGAAATGTTGCGGCACACTCTCGCCGTTCTGCAGCAGTTCCCTTTCTCGTCGCAGCGTCCGGGCGTCACCTATCTCGCCGTTCACCCGGTTTCCTGGAACGAGGCCACCGTACTCGAGCAACGATTCCCCTCCGGCATCGGCCCCGAGCAGGCGCTGTTGATCGCCGCCGATCTGGTTCACGATGACATTGCTTTCGTCTTCGACGCCTATTGGGATCTCTGGTCGCCCAACCAGTCCAGCGGAAATTGGGAACTGCAGCCTCTCCCCGTGAAAATCATCGCGCAAGGCGAAGAGTTCGACGAGGGCAGTTACCAGCAAACCGGACACATCGAAGTTGATCTCGGCCTCGATTCATCTTTCCTGCAAACCGAAGCCGCTCTCACCGACCAAACCCAGGCCAAGATTCGCGACAACGTAGCCAAGTTGGTGGAGTTCTCGCACAAAATCGAAACCGACACGCAAGCCAAAGCCCGTCTGCTGTGGTCGGAGTCGGAAGAAAACCTTGCCCAAAAGCTGATCGCCCGCCTGCAACGCCTGCAGTGACCCGCGCCAGACCAGGGCAGACTCATCGTCATCGCCCAATCAGCCCGCCAGAGCCTCAATCGCCCGCACTGCTTCCGCGGAGAGCGCCAAATCCCGGCTGGCCAAGTCCTGTTTCATGTGCTCGGCATTTGATGTTCCGGTCAGCGGCAGCATCCCCACGGCGCGTGCAAAAGCGAACACAACCTGGGCAGAAGTTACATTCGCACGCGCAGCCAGGCCGGCAATCAAGGAGTGGTGGAGCACCTCGACGTTCGCCGTGAGCAGCGAAAATCCCTGGTACCTGATCTTTCGCTCCTTGCAGAACCATCGCACCTCGCGATCCCATCCGAGCCGCGCGAAGCAGCGGTTTTGCACAAATGCGGGAGCTTCGCCGTGCGCGGCCGTCATCAATTCCAGTTGCCGCAGCGAAACGTTGCTCACGCCGAGAGCACGCGCGCGTCCCGCGCCGCGCTCTTTCCGCATCGCCTCCCAAACCTCGGCGTCCGCATCGGCCCAGTCATAAGCCGACGCGGGCCCGTGCAGCACGTAGCTGTCCACGTAGTCGGTCGCAAGATGTTCGAGCGAACTCCTCAAAGACTGTTCCACCTGAACCGAGAGCCTCGCCTCAGGATCGTAAGGCAGCCGGTGATCCTGCCCGCGTTGATAAGTGAATTTCGTTTGCAGAAAAAGATCGGCGCGCTCCACCACCCCCGCGCTATACGCTGCGGCCAACCCTTCGCCTACTCCGGCCTCGAAGTAGTGCCGTCTCTGGTTCGCCGTATCGATTCCCCGAAACCCCGCTCGCAGCGCGAGTTCGGTCAGCGCCGCCGTGCGCTCTTCCTTCCACGCAGTTCCGTAGAGAAACTCGGGAACGGATGGTCGCTCAGTCGGCATCGCGTTATTCTCGCATGGCCCGAGTCGGAAGTTCGCCCAAGTTTCCGGTTTTGTGAGAGTGCGGATTCAACTTTCCTCGCTCTCCGTCTCGGCGCTAAGCTAAGACGAACGAGGATACCCATGACAACAACCGGTCCAGCGACAATTACACAAGCTGAAAAGGGACGAATCTTTCGCGCGCTCCATGAACGCAACGGCGCATTCATCATTCCCAATCCGTGGGACTTGGGCACCGCGCGCCTGCTCGAGCACCTGGGCTTTGAGGCGCTGGCCACTACCAGCATGGGCTATGCCTTCTCTCTCGGACGGCGCGACAACACGCTGGGCTGTCAGGAGACAATGACGTACGCGTCCGCCATCGCGTCAGCTACCAGCTTGCCTGTCAGTGCCGACCTCGAGAATGGCTTCGGAGACGCGCCTGAAGTCGTCGCCGAAACCATCAGGCTCGCTGCCGCAGCGGGAGTTGTCGGAGGCTCGATCGAAGATGCAACCGGTCGCCCGGATCATCCGATCTATGAAATCGAACATGCGACTGAGCGAGTCCGCGCGGCGGTTGCGACGGCGCGTGCCCTTCCTTTCTCCTTCACCGTGACCGCGCGTGCGGAGAACTACTTGCACGGCCGGCCGGATCTCAGGGACACGATCAAGCGGCTCCGGGCCTATCAAGAAGCGGGCGCCGACGTTCTGTATGCGCCTGGCCTGGCCGCGAAGGACGATATTGCTGCGGTCGTCAGATCTGTGGACCGCCCCGTGAACGCGCTGATGGGACTGCAAGGGGTTCAACTGAGCCTGGCTGAACTCTCAGCGATTGGAGTCAGGCGCGTCAGCGTTGGGAGCGCGCTCTATCGCACCGCCCTTGGCGCGTTTCTTCGCGCCGCCCGGGAGATGCGGCAGGACGGCACCTTTGCCTTCGCAGCCGAAGCGGTGAGCCCGAAAGAGATGAGCGCAATCTTCACGAGATGACCCCGCAGTTGCTGGACCAAGCCACGGCCCATTACATCTAGCTCGCAGCCTTCCCTTCCGTCACGATCTCAGAAAAATCGGCAATCGTAGAAAATTCCTTCAACAAGGTCTTCAGCAAAGCCAGCCGGTTCGCCCGCACCCGTTCGTCTTCAACCATCACCATAACTTTATCGAAGAACCTGTCGATAGCCGGACGCAGCTTGGCCATTTCGAGAAGCGCCGTATCGTAATTGCCCTCCGCGCTCATTCGTTCCACCGCCGCCGCCGATTGCGGAATCTTCTCTGCCAGCTCTTTCTCCGCTTCTTCCTGCAGCGCCCCCGCATCGACGGCCGTTGCCGGGTTCTTCCCTGCTTCGGCAGCTTGCCGCAGAATGTTCTTGATCCGTTTGCAAGCCACCGAAATGGATTCGAAATCCGCCGTGGGACGAACCTTGGCCACTGCCTCGGCCCGCGCCAGCGCATCCCCCACATCGTCGGCATCCGCGGCCAGCACCGCTTTTACCACGTCATAGGCATAGCCGCGAACATCCTTCAGATAAAATTCCAATCGCTCGCGGAAAAATGCCCGCACCCCTTCGTCGAATTTGCCGGCGGCCACAAATTTCTTCTCCGCCTCGGAGCCATCAAATCCGCTGCGCGCATCCCGCATAAGCTGCCCCAGCCCCAGCGGCAATTCCTTCTCGGCAATCGTTTTCACAATTCCGTTCGCCTGCCGCCGAAGTGCGAAAGGATCTTTCGATCCGCTCGGAATCATTCCCAGCGCAAACATTCCCGCGATCGTGTCGGCTTTGTCGGCAATCGCAAGCACCGCTCCCTCCAATGATCGCGGCACATCGTCTTCGGTCGATTCCGGTTTGTAGTGGTCGTAGATGGCGTCGGCGATGGCGAATCGCGTCGCTTCCGGCAGGCTCGGGTCAAGCTGCTGAGCCCGCGCATACAGCCCTCCGACAATTCCTTGCAGTTCCGTGAACTCCTTCACTAGCTCCGTCGTCAGATCGCACTTGGCCATGCACGCCGCTTTATGGATCACTCCCGGACGAACCACCACGCCTTTCTGTTTCAGCAACTGGCTCAACCAGCTGCACAGCCGCTGCACGCGCTGTGTCTTTTCGTAGTAACTGCCCAGATCTTTCTGAAAAGTCACATGCCTGAGCAGGTCGAGCCGCTCCAGCAGAGATTTTTTCTGATCCGTCTCCCAGAAAAATCGCGCGTCGTTGAACCGCGCCCGCAGCACCCGCTCGTTGCCGTGCCGGATCAGCCCCTGCGGATCTCCATCGGTGTTCAGCACCGCCAGAAAATGCGGCAACAGCTTGCCGCCCGCATCTTCCAGCGCAAAATATTTCTGGTGGTCCCGCATCACCGTGACCAGCACTTCCTCCGGCAACTCCAGAAACTGCGCATCGAACGTCCCCAGAATCGCCGACGGAAATTCTGTCAGGTTCACTACCGCATCGAGCAGCGCCTTGTCCTCCCGCCAGCGCGCCCCGGGAACCGTTCGCGTTGCCGCGTCCAGCGCCTTGCGAATCTGCTGCTCGCGCTCCGCCCGGCCCAACACTTTCGCCGCGCGCAGCGCATCGACGTATCCCGAACCGGCGCGCGGAATCGTCACCGCTCCGTCGGAAAGAATTCTGTGCCCCCGCGAGATCTTCCCTGCCCGAATTCCCTCGAACTCCAGCGGGATCGTCTCCCCGTCGAGCATTGCAACCACCCACCGCACCGGACGCACAAACCGCTCATTCGGCTTCCGCCAGTACATGTTCTTCGGCCAATAGACCGAGCCGATTTCCTTGGGCAGAAGTTCGGCCAGAATGTCGCCCGCGCTTCGGCCTTTCTTCGTTACCTTAGCTGAAAGATATTCTCCCTTGGCCGTACTAATCCTTTCGAGCTGCGCGGCGTCGACGCCGGCTTTCTTGGCAAACGCGTGCGCCGCAGGCGTCGGCTGGCCGTCCTTGTAAGCAACAGTCACCGAGGGTCCCGTCACCTGCTCGGTCACATCCGATTGCGCCGCCGCAATCCCCGAGGCCGTCACCGCCAGCCGCCGCGGCGTCTCGAAACCACTAACCTCACCATCCGCCAGCCGTTCCCGCCGGAGCAGCGCGGCCACACCCTCGCGCAACTCCCGCGACGCCGCGTCAATCATCCGCGCCGGAATCTCTTCGCACCCAATCTCAAGCAAAAAATCTGGCATACTTTAGACTCTTGTCATTCTGAGCGGACAATTCTTTGTCATCCTCGTTGCAAGACGTTTGTCATCCTGAGCCCTAACATTCTTGTCATCCTGAGCGGAGCGAGACGATTCGCTTCGCGAATCGTCTCGCGGAGTCGAAGGATCCCTATCTGCATCTCGCTTGCCCGCCCTGTCAAGGCGCTCTCACCGGGCACTTGTCCAGACCGAGTTATACGATTAACAACTCTAAATAGCTGCCGACGATAACCTCTCAGTCCTTACGCCCAACTTCTTCGCACCGACAGCTTCTTCCTCGTCCGATTTATCGCCCGCAGCTTCATTGCTCTGCTGATCCACCCAGGCCTTCGCAATTCCCACCGCCAGCGCTCGCACGCGCGCGATCACGCCCACACGCTCGGTCACCGAGATCGCTCCGCGCGCATCGAGAATGTTGAACAGATGCGAGCACTTCAAACAAAGATCGTAAGCTGCTAGCACCGGAAACCTAGACCGGTCCGGGTGCCCCGTCCTTGTCTCTCCGTTCTTTGGAGAGACAGGGCGGGGATTTTGATCCTTTGAGAGCGTCGCATATTTTTCCAGCAGAGCTTTGCACTCCGCCTCGCACAAGTCGAAATGTTTCCACGTCTTCTCGATGTCTGCGATCTCAAAGTTATAGACAGAAAACTGCAACTCATCGGCGAGCCGCACATCGCCGTAGGCTGTCGAGTGCCCCGTCTCCGGATCGCGCGCCCACACAATGTCGTAAATCGAATCCACATCTTGAAGAAACGCAGCGATGCGTTCCAGGCCATACGTGAGCTCCGCCGAAATCGGAAACAGATCCACGCCGCCGCACTGCTGAAAATAAGTGAACTGCGTGATCTCCAGCCCGTCGAGCATCACCTGCCAGCCCACGCCCCACGCGCTTAGCGTGGGCGCTTCCCAGTTGTCTTCTTCGAACTTGATGTCGTGCTGGCGCAGGTCGATGCCGATCGCGGCCAGCGATTCCAGATACAACTCCTGCACATTCTCCGGCGGAGGCTTCAGGATCACCTGCAACTGCATGTGCTTGAACAAACGGTTCGGGTTCTCGCCGTAGCGCCCGTCGGCCGGGCGCCGCGAGGGCTGCACGTACGCAACCTTGTATGGCTTCGGTCCAAGCACGCGCAGAAATGTTTCCGGCGCCATGGTTCCCGCGCCCACTTCGACGTCGTAAGGTTGCTGCAGCACGCACCCGCGCTCCGCCCAAAACGTCTGCAGTTGCAGAATGAGTTGCTGAAACGTCAGCGGATTTGGTTTCAATGGATTCATGCGACTGAAGCTGCGCTACTGTGCCGTTGGAGCTCGCAGGTGAATCCACGATTGTAATGGAAGCAGATGTCAGCCGTCAGCTATCGCTGCCGGCATCGGCATGGGAACGTCAAAGATGTTCCGAATGTTCCCATGGGAACATTTGAAAATGCACGAAATCTCGCCCCGTAAGTTGTTGATTCCTGGTGGGCGGTGTTGATTTGATTGGAGTTAGGTCGAGGAAAGTATGTCTACTTTCGAGGACGTTCGTTGTCTACTAAAGTAGACTTGACTTTTTAGGCAAACAGCCCATCTCCGGCACGGACGCGTCGCTGAGTTCAGCGGTAGGCGTCACGGCGGTTGCGGACGGAAGTGATCTCGATGGTGTTTTCGGATTTGTGGTCGAAGAACACGCGGTAGTCGCCGCAGCGGAGGCGAAAGCCCACGCGGGGCGCTTTGAGCTTCTTCACGTCGCCGGTGCGGCTGGCTAGGTAGCGGTCGACACAGTGGAGGATCTGCATCGCGGTTTCGCGGTCGATGGCACGCAGATCGGCGCGCGCTTCGGGCGCCCAGATCACGGCGATCCGGACCGCCTCGGCGGTCATTTGTTGAGCCCAAACTCGCGGAGGATGTCCTGGTGCGGAATGCCCTCACCGCGGGCCAACGAGGCGCGAGCGCGCTCCAAGGCTGCGGCCGTGTCCGGCGTGATCTCTTCCTCATCCACCGGAGCGGAAGCCAGCGAACTTGACAACGGTTCGACCATCACTTGCAGTAGGCTTCGCACTGCCGCCAGCTTCTCATCCGGCAGCATGTCTAGCAGTGCGTGAGCTTGCTGGCGTTCTCGTGCGGGGTCGGGCTCCATGGTTTCCTCTCGCCGGGCCGAAGCTATGTCGCAGAATTATTATATCGCTGCTAAAGTCATCCTACGCCGGCGGGGAAGGTGCCCCGCTAGAGCGCGCTGGTCGAGGGCAGCGATTCATCCGCGGGCTTCGGACAGTTGGTGAACCCGACGGACGCGAATCTGTTTCGCCCGCTTGCGGGTTTGGGCAATGTCGTATGAGGCCTGCATCCGCATCAGCGTGTCCATCTTTACCCCAAAGGCCTTTTCAATCCGGAGCGCCATATCGCCGGAGAGATCGGCTCTGCCGTTGAGCAGGCTGGACAGTGCCGGGCGCGAGACCCGGAGAGCAGCCGCCGCCGAAGTAACCGACAGGCCTGCGGGCTCGACAATCTCCGTCCGAATGAAATCTCCGGGATGCGGCGGATTCTTTATGGACATGGCGTTTGCCTCTCCTAATCCTAGTGATAGTCTTCCAAATTCACGTCGCAGATTTCGTCCCCGGCGGTATCAATGCGAAAGGTCAGACGCCAATTGCGCGTCACGCTAAGGCTCCATGTGCCTTTACGCTCTCCGCCCAGGGTGTGTGCTTTCCAGGTTGGCAGTGAACGCAGCTCTTCAGGGTCTTGCATGTCGTCGAGAAACGCCAGCATCTTGCGGAGCTTCTCCGCTGCGTCAGGCGGAACACCCCTCTCGCTGTCGTCGGCGTAGAGCTTCTTCAGACCCTTATGGGTAAAGTTCCTTATCTCCACTCAACGAACTGTAGCCTGTAGCTTAACACTTGTCAAAACCAAATGCCAGATACTAGCGGCGCGAAGGTTGGCAGGGCCTAGAACCCGCCCTTCTCGAGCATTGCCGCTGTGACCAGTTTTTTCTCAATGTGGCGCTGGAGGGTTTGGATTAGGAATTTGCGGAGGTCGGCGGCTTGCGCTTTGGGCCACGGCGTGGCTGCGAAATTTTCTACCGGGGCGCGGAACATTTGCGAGGCCAACGATCGCGACTCGCCGGAAATCTCCGATGACGCGAGGCGTTTATCTTCGGGGCACATCAGGCCATCGGCCAGGGCGTGGAAATAGGCGCGGGTGCCGTTGAGGCTGCGGCCGCAGACGATGCACTCGGTCAGCTCGGGGAGGAAGCCTACCAGCCGCGTGAGCCACAGATCGAAGTAGGTGACGGGCATCCAGATGTCCGGGCCTGTGATGACGTGCAGCACAGAAAGCGTCAGGCGGAAGATGGCGTCGTTGGCTTCGTGGTCGGGGAGAAGTTCGTCGAGCAACTCGGCGACGTGGGCCAGAGCGACGGCCCGCGCGTAACTGACTTGGGTGGCCAGAGGAGACTCCAGCACTTCGCAGGCATCGAGGCGGGCCAGATCCTGGCGCTCGCGAACGTCGTAAAATGCGCGCACATAGGTGAGCGGTTCGAGCGCGCCGCCGAAGCGGCGCTTCGACTTTTTGGCCGAGCGCGCCACGCCGCGCACTTTGCCTTCGGCGCGAGTGAACAGCGTGACCAGCAAATCGGCCTCGCGCAGCGGATAGGTGCGCAGCACGATCGCTTCCGACTCCTTCAGTGCCATGGGAACTCAGCGGGTGAAGCTTGATTGTAGCGGCTGAGGGTGGGAGTTGGCAGCTTGGCTTTCGGACCTCGGACCTTGGACCTCAGACCTCAGACCTCGGGAAAAATGCACCGGTCAGGAAAAACCGCGCAGATTTCGATTGGCGGCACGTGATTTCGGATGGACTCTCGCGCTCACACCGGAGACAGCGCGGCCTGCAATTCTCTTCCGATATACTTTCCGAGAAGGCTGAGAAATGGCGTGGCATCGCTGAGTTTTCCGGCTGCCGCAGCCAGGAAGAGCGAGCGCGTGAAAAGAATCGTTTCTGTTCTGCTGATCGATCTGATGTTGACGCTGGTGCTGGCGGGCTTGGGCCGGGCGGAAGAGACGACCTTCCGGCGGGTAAAGCTGCTCGATATGAAGAACAAGCAGACGCGCGCCACCCTGATTTTCAGCGACAATGCCAAGGCATTGATTGTGCGGAGGAGCAATCGCGACTTTGCGACTATCCCTTACGATCGGATTGACAACATCTCCTACGAGTTCACCAAGAAACATCGCATCAAGCTAGGCGTAATTTCGATGCTGGCTACGCCGGTGGTTGGGGTCGCCGTCATGTTCACGAAATCCACCAGCCACTGGCTCGACATTGATTACCACGACGAGAGCATGCCGAAGAGCGTGGTGCTGCGCATGGACAAGCGCGAGTCTCAAGCCATTCTGGACGCGGTGAAGAAGCATACCGGCAAAAAGGCGGAGTTTCTGGGCTGCCGGCTGTGCAACATGAAGAACTGAGGCGGGCGGCGGAAGCTTCGCTCGTCGTACTAACAAAGTGCTCAGAATCTTTGGGTGGTGAGCCTGCGCGCGAGATCCCCTTCGACTTCGCTCAGGGCAGGCTCTCGCCCCGCTGGTGAAAGCGCGGGGCTTCGGGATGACGCCCCTTGGGTAGGGTCCCCCCATTACCGAGGTTTGAGGTTGCATTTTGTGACCGCAAAAATAAAAGGCGCGCATCCATGGATGCGCGCCTTTAAAATTCCGCGGCGAGACTGGGACAGGGCTCGCTTCTCCCGACAGATGCGGCTTAAAGCCGAGCACTCGCCTAGCGGCCGAAGTATGCGGCGTTCTTGGCGGTGTATTCGTTCCACTTCTCCGGCAGGTCGTCCAGAGCAAAGATGGCCGAGACCGGGCACACGGGCACACAGGCGCCGCAGTCGATGCATTCCACCGGATCGATGTACAGCAACTCCGCGGCGGCGTAGGCGGGATTGTCTTTCTTGGGATGAATGCAATCCACTGGACACGCGTCCACGCAGGCGGTGTCTTTGGTATTAATGCAAGGCTCAGCAATCACGTAGGTCATAAGGGGTCGGCTTCTCCTTAAAAGTCTATATCGTTATTTTACTACTGCGGCGCTCCCTGCGACCGCACATTCTAGCAAGAATGCGAGCGGCAGGTACAGGAAAAAGCCAAGCAAATCCAAGGCCGCCGGGAGGCAGAACGAAGCATACAAAAGAAAACGGCCGGCAGCGCTGGCTGCCAGCCGTCTTCTTTAAATCTTTGTTTCTTTGTTTCTTTGCAGCTTGCGGTTCGACCCCTTACCGGTGTCCGCCGCCGCCGCCGCCGTGGCCACCGCCACCGCCGTGGAAACCGCCACCGCTAGCTCCGTGAAATCCGCCGCCGCCGTGGACAGCCGGTGCCGCGCCGCGTCCTGCGAAGCCGCGTCCGCCGACGAATCCGCGTCCACCGACGAATCCGCGTCCGCCGACAAACCCGCGTCCACCGACGAATCCACGTCCGCCGACAAACCCGCGTCCGTAACCGTAACCAGGACCCCAACCGCCGCGTCCCCAATATCCGTGATACCAGGGTCCAGCGCCGATGAAGAGTCCACCCGCAAACCAGCCAGGCCCATAGTAGCCGTAGGGCGCGCAGGCATAGGGAGCGTATCCGTAATAGCCGTAAGCGCATGCGGGCGGTCCGGCATAGTAGCCGGGACCGAAGCCCACGCCTACTCCTACCCTGACCTGAGCCTGCGAATAGGCCAGCGGAAGCATCAAAACAGCGACCAACGCGAAATATTTGAGATAACGCATATTCAATCCCCCTTGTCTCCGATCCGCGATCTCTTCATGAAACCGACGAATCTGACGACCTCCCAGAACTCGATTTCAAAACCGCCTACTCATTTGAACTCAGAAGCCGGGAAAAAGTTGCAGTTTCGCGAGTGGCTGATTTCAGCCATCCTAGCTGAATTCAGCCACTTGCGGGGCGACAGCCCCGAGCCGAGGTTGCGCCGGGGAACCGGCAGATCGCCCGGCGGTTACTGCAAAGAACACTAGCGTAATTCAGAGGAATCTGCATTAATGATCCGGAAATACGGTCTATCGAAGCGGTCCTCTGTCGAACCGTCGAAGGGTAGCCTGGGCGCATGGACAAGCTACGGATTCTGGTCTCTCTGATCACTGACCGCAACGACTATCAAATTGAACAAGCTGCGGCAGCCAAGGCCGCGGCAGTCAAGTGTGGGGCCCAGGTCGAGATTACTTATTCCGGGAACGACGCGGTCCAGCAGACGCAGCAGATTTTGAGCTTCATCCAGGAACCTGGCAAGCGCCCCGATGCCATCCTGGTTGAGCCGGTCGGCACGGGCATGGTGCAGGTGGCACGCGCGGCGGTCTCGGCGAGTATCGCCTGGGGCATCATCAACGCCGAGGTGGACTACCTTACGGAGTTGCGGGCACATTGCATGGTCCCGGTTTTTGGGGTCACCTCGGATAATAAGGAAATCGGTAGGATTCAGGGCCGACAGATCGCCGCTCTGCTCGGAGAGAAAGGATGCGTGTTGTATGTCGAGGGGCCGTCAGGGCGGGACACGGCCACGCAGCGCACCGCCGGCGTGCTCTCCTCGAAGCCTGCCGGAGTGACTTTGAAGATGCTCAAGGGCGACTGGACGGAACAGAGCGCATACGGTGCGCTGAAATCCTGGCTCTCGCTGAGCACGTCGCGCCAGCTCAAGGTCGGCATGGTCGCATGCCAGAACGACGCCATGGCCATGGGCGCGAGGCGAGCTTTTGAAGCGCTGCCTGACGCGCCTCAGCGAGAAGAGTGGCTGAGGCTGCCGCTGACCGGTTGCGACGGTGTGCCCGGCTCGGGGCAGGCGTGGGTGCGGGAAGGGTTGCTGGCGGCGACCGTGATCTCGCCGCCGCTGATGGGGCGCGCGGTGGAACTGCTGGCCGATGCACTCCATTCCAACGCTCAGCCTCCGGAGCGCACGCTGGTGGCAGCCAGTTCCTTCCCGGCGCTGGAAGGGATGCAAACGAAGGCGCGGAGCCGGACGCTCGTGAAGTCTTCTTAGAGGTTGAACTGGGGGTGTGGGGCCAGGGCGCGTCGATCTTTCTTGGTGGGGCAGAAGCAGCGTCGTACAATGACCGTTCAGGGAGGATTCTAATGGCCACTGTTCCCGTAGACCGGTCTGAGCGCGCAGTATCCGAAGACAAGGGACTCATCAGTTTCGAGGAAGCCATGGAGAAACTCTCACGCGACGAACGCTTTCGCGCCACGGTTTATTCCATGAACACCCTGCTGGTGCAGAAGGGAATCTATTCGCCTGAGGAGTTCGAGTTCCAGTTCCGGCAGTTTGCTCGGAAGAACCTGCGCTAATGGCCGCGCGCCGATGGTTTGCCTTTCACGTCCTTCCACTTCGGCATGTGGCATTTGGGGGAATGGCAGCGTTCATGAGCCCCAATCTCGCAGTTGGCACAATCGCATTCGCACCATAGTTGGTCCTTCTTGGTGCCCGACTTCGGGCCTGACTTCTTCATCGAACCCTCCTCAGAGCAAAATATACGCGCCGCAAGGCGCTCATACTTGCTTGAAAATAGCCGAAGAAGCCTACCCGGCCCCGTACAGCTACGCTCCTACCAACTCTCCCTTCTCGCTGGGCTCGTACTCCACGATGTAGCCCGCGACCGCGCTGGCGGCGACGGTCAGCGGCGACGCCAGATACATCTGACCGGGACCGCTGCGGCCGGGGAAGTTGCGGTTCTGCGCGCTGATCACCACCTGGTCGGGACGCGTGGAAACTCCTGGCCCGGCGTTGATGCAGGCGCCGCAACTGGGCTCGATCACATGCGCGCCGGCCTTTTGGAAAACTTCGAGATAGCCTTTGCGCAGACAGTATTCGCGCGTTTCCTGCGAGCCGAACTGGATGTAGAACTTTACTGAATCGGCGATGCGTTTGCCCTGCTTGAGCGCGTCGGCCAGCACGGCGGCGTACATGTCCATGTCTTCATTCTTGCCCGCGGTGCAGGTGCCGCCGTAGGCGATCTCGACAGGCACGGGCGTGTTTAACTCGCGGATATAGTTGCCGTTGCCCGGATCGCCCGGAGTCGCAACCATCGGCGTAATCTCAGCCGCATCGAGTTCGATCACATGCGCATACTGCGCATCGCGATCGCTGCACAAGCCGTCGATCATGGCGTTGGCTTTAGCGCGATCCATTTTCCTGGGATCGGCGCCGCGGCGCTCGACCAGAAAATCGACGGCCTTCTTATCCGGCGCGACAATGCCGGTGAAGCCGCCAATCTCGGCCGCCATGTTAGTCATAGTGGCGCGCTCGTCGACGCCGAGTTCTTCGATAGCTTCGCCGGCATACTCCATCACCTTGGCGAGCGCCTTGCCGCTGCGCACGTAGTCGAGGCTCAGAATCTTCAGAATGAAATCTTTGGCCGTGACGTTGGCGTGCTTCTTGCCGCGGATCACAATCTTCACCGACTCCGGCACCTTGACGCGCACATCTTTGGTGATCCACGAATTGAAGACGTCGGTGGTGCCGATGCCGAAAGCGACGCAGCCGATGGCGCCGACATGGGGCGTGTGCGAGTCGGAGCCGACGTTCAGTTGTCCCGGCAACGCGTAGGTTTCGAGCACGATGGCGTGGCAGATGCCTTCGGAGCCTTTGCGGTCGGTCAATTCACCGTGAAGTTTGATGCCCTGCTTGGCGGCGAAATCCTGCTGCTTGAGCTTGAGTTGCGTAGCCAGGTCGAGCAGGCCGAGTTTTTTCTTCTCTTCGGAAATTACTTCGTCGAGAAACGTCAGGTGGTCACGGAAGAAGATGATGCTCGAAGCATCGTTGACCTTGGCATCCTTGCCCACATAGCGCTCAAAGAAAATCGCCGCCATCGGTGTGACGTACTCATGGCTGAAACGCAGATCGGCACGGGCAAAACCGGTGTCGCCCGGTTTCACGCTGGCAACGCCCACTCCGCCTTCTTCGTTCAACATGTGCCGCGCAAATATCTTCTCGGCCAGCGTCATCGGCCGTTTTTCAGTTTTGATCGGCGGCAGAAATACTTTCTTCTGCATGCGCGCGACATTGAACGGAAACAGCCCGCCGTATTCGATGACCTGCCGCGTAATTTCGTCTTCGCCGGCGGTAAACTCGGCGAGCGCAATGTCTTCCCCGCCGCGAATCTTGTCGATCAGCGAAAAGTTGGTCGAGGTCAGCAGTCCGAGATTCTGGCAATTCTGTTTGTAAATGCGCTCGATGTTTTCTGCGATCACCACGCGAATGCCCGCACACATCTCGGCATAAGGCGACTGCTCGCGGCTCGATCCTTTGCCGCGGCGCTTGCCGCTCACCGCGCAGACGAATCCGCCGCGTTTCACGTCGCCGCGACCGATCGGCGTCACGCTGCCGCACTTCAAGCCCATGTAAGGAATCTCGCCCAGGGTTTCGTCAAAGTAAAAGCAATAGTGCGCAGGCGTGATTTCGTCCGTGGAGATGTCGTCACGCAGCTTGGGATTATTCCCCGGACTCTTCGTGCTCCACGGTAGGTCTTCGCCGGCTAATTGGCGCTGGATGAGTTCCGGGTCTTCGGTGAGAAACAAGATACGTCCCGGCAGCCGGACCTGGTCGAGCCGCTTTTCGATTTTGCGTTCCAGTAACGAGTTGATCAAGACACCTCCCCATTGCTGGATCGGTACAGACTCCATGAACGCCGGCACACAGCAACTTGTTCAATTGTAACGCCGCCGCGGGCGCCGCGCCTCAAACCCAGCGCTGTAATTGCCGAGACTAAGGTCCTCAAAGGATCGTCGCGTACATTTCCTGCGGCCGTACCGTCTCGCCGTGAGGCAGGACTAGGCGATGAAGCGTGGTAGATTAGGCAGATCATTGTGCGCAGATCATTGTGCTGCAGATCAGTCTGCAGAGATCGGTCAACGCAGATCCTGTTCCGAGGAGCGGCCCATTATGAGTGCACCGCAAATCCCTTCCACGTCTGCCGCCGAAGCATGGCCGGAGCTTCCTCTGGCCGATTGGAAGCCTACTTACCACAATCTCCACATGTGGACGCAGATCGTGGGCAAGGTTCGCATGCAACTGACACCTAAAACGAACCACTGGTGGAACGTCCCGTTCTATGTCAACGCGCGCGGCCTGACGACCTCGCCGATTCCGTACGGGAAAGACGTTTTCGAAATACAGTTCGACTTTATCGATCACAAGCTGCTCATCGACCGCTGCGATGGACAGCGCGGAGTGCTTGCGCTGGAGCCGCGAACGGTCGCGGACTTCTACTCCGAGTTCATGTCAACCCTCCGTCGGCTCGGTATCGGCGTTGCGATCTACGCCAAGCCTGTAGAGGTGCCGGACCCCATTCCCTTCGCGGAAGACGAGCTGTACCGCGCCTATGATGCCGACGCTGCGCATCGTTTTTGGCGCATCGTTGCCTCGTGCGATTCAGTTTTCAAGCAGTTCCGCGCCCGGTTCCTGGGTAAGAACAGCCCGGTGCATTTTTTCTGGGGAAGTTTCGATCTGGCAGTGACGCGCTTCTCCGGCCGGCGCGCGCCCGAGCGTCCTGGCGCCGATCCGATTACGCGCGAAGCGTATTCTCACGAGGTTATCAGCGCGGGCTGGTGGCCGGGCGGATCGGGTATGGACGGTCCAGCCTTTTATTGTTACGCCGCTCCTGAGCCGCGGGGACTGGCACAACAGCGGCTGCTCCCGGACGCTGCGTTCTACCATCCCGAGTTGAAGGAGTTCATCCTGATGTACGATGACGTCCGCGGCGCACAGCCGGCTGAGCCCGAGCTGCTGAAATTTCTGCGGAGTAGCTATGAGGCGGCAGCCGCACTTGCTCACTGGGACCGTGATGCACTGGAGTACGCTCAGTAGCGGGCTGAGCCCATATGCGCGCATGAAGGTCCGGAATGAATATCCAGATCGATCGCGGACGAGAATCGCCTAACGTTTGTACGCGCGCAGGTCGGGGAGCGGCTCCAAATCTCGTCCGGCAAAGATCTCCTTGAACTCTTGCAGCAGCGCATCATGAATCAAGCCATTGGAAGCGAGGGTCTCGCGGCTATTGAGTTCAAAGGGCGATCCGTCGAAGCGCGTCACTTGGCCGCCGGCTTCCTCGACAATTAGCGCTCCCGCGGCCGTGTCCCAGGGATTGAGATTGAACTCCCAGAAGCCGTCGAAGCGCCCGCAGGCCACGTTGCAAAGGTCGAGCGCGGCCGAACCGGCACGGCGCACTCCGTGCGTGCGCAGCGTGATCTGGTGATAAAAGTAAATGTTCGGATTCTTGTGCCGCTTGTGGCTGGGAAAGCCCGTGGCGAGAAGGCACTCTTTAAGCTTTGCCGTTCTAGATACGTGGATCGTCTCACCGTTGAGCTGCGCGCCTTTTCCCTCGGCCGCGGAAAACAGCTCATCGCGCGTGGGATCGTAAATTACGGCAGCGATGCGTTGCGCCTGCTCTGCCGAGCGCCGGTGTTCCACGGCCATGGACACACAGAAAACGGGAAATCCATGAGCGAAGTTGGTCGTGCCGTCGAGCGGATCGACGTACCAACGGTAGTCGCTGCCCTGGTCGGTCAGTCCTTGTTCCTCGCCAAGAATATCGTGCCCAGGCCAACGCGCGCTTAAGCGTTCGCGGATCAGCTTTTCCGACGCGCGGTCGGCGGCGGTCACCAGGTCGGCGTCGCCCTTGTATTCAATCTTGATGCGCTGGTGAAAATAGGGCATCAGCAGCGCGCCCGCTTCGCGTGCGATGGCCGCCATGGTGGGGACAAAATCTTCGTGAACGGATGTCGGCATGATTCGAACTGGACTTGCGGCTCGATACATTAAGGTTCCTGAAACACAATCTCAGGGGACCATCGGCCTGCGCGTGCAACACTCCAATCCCTGGGGTCGAGTCCAATCCGCGAGCCGGACGAGGGCTTTACTTTCGTTTGCCGTCCTCGGCGATGTACATGATTTCGTGCTTGTAGATGAACAAGTTCGGCGAGCCCTCGCGCGTGAGCCTCACCATGTTCTTGTCGTAATACTCGATCCAGCCCCGGAAGGTTTGTCCGTCCATCAGTTTCACGCAGACTGGCTTCTGCTTTTCGCCCAACGTCTTGAGAAAAGTGGCTTCCTCAAAAGTTTCTTCCGGAGGCGGCGTCCGCCCGTGCTTGGCGGCATTAGGATTCCCTTGCGCGCGAAAAGGCATACCTTTGCATTGTACACAAAGGATGTTTCGCTCCGGCGCGAAGCCAGTACATCCGGATGCACACGTGCATCCGATCGGTCGGAGGCGCGTTCTGGGCTGGTCCTACGGCAAAATCCAGATCGACAGGGCTCTACGATCAGGCTATAGTACTGGGGGCGGCGAACTTTTCGGTTGGAGCCGGCGAGGCCGTGACGCCATAATCCTGCGAAGTTAATCCCAGGTAAGGAAATCTCCCATGAAACGGTCGCTTCTTAGTGTCTGCACTGGAACAATCCTGTTCATTTCGGCGGCGGTACTCGTGGCGGTAACAATGGCAGCGCCGGTGCACGCGCAATCATCGCTGACACGGATCAGCGTGGATAACTTAACCAACACCGACAGCGACCACAAAACCGAAGTTGAACCCGACACGTTCGCCTGGGGAAACACAATCGTGAGCGCCTTTCACGTGGGGCGCAGGCCGGGGTCGATCGGTTGGGGCAGCGCAGATGTAGGCTTTCGACTTCCTCCGATGGCGGCGTAACCTGGAAGTATGGAGACTTGCCGGGTCTCACCGTGAACTATAAGAACGGAACCTACGGCGCCGCAGCGGATCCTTCTGTGGCGTACGACGCCAAACACGGCGAGTGGCTGATCTCGACGCTGCCGCTGGTCGGCTTGAGCAGCAGTTCGGGGCTGATCGGCGATGTCGCGGTGAGCCGCTCCACGGATGGCCTGCATTGGGGAAATCCCATTAACATCGACAAAACCCACCTCGACGACAAGAACTGGAGTGTGTGCGACGACACACCAACCAGTCTCTACTACGGCAATTGCTACACCGAATGGGATCAGGCTTACGGCAGCGGCGATGTTCTGATGAGCGTTTCCAGCGACGGCGGGCAAACCTGGGGTCCGGGTTTGGCCTCCTCGGACCATGCAGGTGGGCTTGGCGGCGAGCCCGTAGTGCAGCCGAACGGCACTGTGGTTGTGCCTTTCCAAGGCGGCGGCATCGACGTATTCAGTTCCACGAATGGCGGCGCGAGCTGGGGCAAGAGCGAAGCCATTGCCAGCATCGACAGCCATCTGGTGGCTGCGAACATGCGCAATCCCGATCTGCCTTCGGCGGGGATCGACGGCGCGGGCAATGTTTATGTAGTGTGGTCCGATTGCCGTTTCCGCAAGAGTTGCAGCTCCAACGACATCGTGATGAGCACTTCCGCCGATGGCAAGACCTGGAGCGCGATTACGCGCGTTCCGATCGACGCCACCACCAGCACGGTCGATCACTTCCTGCCGGGCATCGGAGTAGATACGAATACTTCCGGCGGCACGGCCCACCTAACGATCGTTTATTACTATTACCCTGTGGCCAAGTGCACCACCAGCACCTGCCAGTTGGATGTGGGCTTCACGACATCGAGCGATGGCGGCGCAACCTGGACCGCGGGAGCGCAAATTGCCGGTCCTATGAAGGTAACCTGGCTGCCGCTTTCCGACAACGGCTACATGGTTGCCGATTACATCGGCGTTTCGTACGTAAATGGAAATCCATTTGGAGTGTTTGCGGTGGCGCAAGCCTTGAGTGGCAGTACGTATAAAGAATCGATGTTCACGACCAAAGCGCCGTTGCCGTTGGCCGGAGGCGCTCTGCGATTCAGCGGCCTCGCGGACAAGCCGGTGGTGGGAGCGAAGTCGGATCATGCAATAAAGTTCTTCTACGACGACGAGGGAAAGCGTCCAATCCCGCGCTCGCGTTGGATTGCCAGCGCAGACGGAAATTAGAAATTCTTAACCGAAGAGTTCTTACCGGCATTAGAATTCTTAGAAGCTTGACTATTGAAGGGCAACCCTCTAGAAATGCCGCTGCCGTTTGAGGCGGGCCGCCTTTTGGCTTGATTACAGCAATCCGAGCTTGCCAGCGATAAAACTTCACTCTTCTCCGCGCTGGCGTGAACTAGAATGGAGCCAGCCGCCTCCAGCCATCATCGGAATTGGTGAAGACTGTGGTTGCGAACGCGCTGGTTACTCCGCAAGAGGACCCGCCGGACGCTAGCATAGATTATGTTGGCCGACTCCGGTTTGAGACCGGCAACTCGATGATTAAGGCAACCTTTCATAACCCGGCTTTGCGGAGACGTGCCAGGCAGTTCGGGCGGTTGGTGCGCCATTCCGCTGTAACGCCATGTTTGGGTGAAATCCATAAGCCCCGGCTGGCCACGAACGGCGAACTCGGGGTCACATTCATTGGCCACGCCAGCTTCTTTGTGCAGATCGGCGGGCAAAATGTGCTGATCGACCCCAACTTTGCCCGCTGGCTTTTCGTCCTCAAGCGTCTGCGACGGCCTGGACTGCGAGTACGCGATTTGCCGCCGATCGATCTTGTATTGGTTTCGCACGCGCACTTCGATCATCTGCACCGGCCGTCGTTGCGCGCGATCGTGCAGAACAATTTGCGCACTCGCGGCACCGCTCCGGTCATCATCCTTCCAACTCACGTCTCCGATCTGGTCTCCGATCTTGGTTTTTCTGAGATCATCGAGCTCGACTGGTGGCAAAGTTCGCGACATGGCAACTTGTCGGTGACCCACGTGCCATCGCGCCACTGGGGAGCGCGCATCCTCAAAGACTCGCATCGCGGCTACGGCGGCTTTGTGCTGCGCGCGGGAAAACATTCCATCTACCATGCCGGAGACACGGCCTACTTTGCGGGGTTCCGTGAAATCGGACGCCGCCTGTCTCCCGAGGTTGCACTGTTGCCCATCGGAGCCTACAACCCTCCACAATTCCGCAACGTACACACCAACCCCGAGGACGCCACTCGTGCCTTTCTCGATCTCAACTCCCGCTGGATGGTGCCCATGCACTACGGTACGTTTCGCCTGTCGCACGAACCGGTCGACGAACCGTTGCAGTTGCTGGATCGCGAAGCACGCTCGGCTGGGATTGAGGATAAGGTGGTGGTGCTGGAAGAAGGCGTGACGAGATTCTTCTGATCTGGCTCTTCAATCCTGCTTCTAATTCCATTGCTTACCCTTTGACAACCAGTCCGCCTTGTTTGGTGTAAACTGCCTGCGCAAGTCTTCGTTCAAAGGAGGCCATTCGTGAGCGTTAAAGCCATTCCCGAGGGGTATCACAGCATTACACCGTTTATGACCGTGCGCGACGCGGCGCGCGCCATCGAGTTCTACAAGCAGGCATTCGGCGCAGTGGAAAAAGGCGTGATGAAGGGGCCGGACGGCAAAGTGATGCATGCCGAGCTGCGTATCGGCGATTCCATCGTCATGCTCACCGACGAATTTCCCGAGTTCGGGTCGCTTTCGCCGCAGACCAGTGGCGGCGCCGGCATGGGACTGCACATCTATGTCGAGGATGTGGATTCGGCTTTCGAACGCGCGGTAAAGGCGGGCGCGAAAGTCGAAATGCCGGTCAGCGATATGTTCTGGGGCGATCGTTACGGAAAACTAAGCGATCCGTTCGGCCACAAGTGGTCGATTGCGACCCATACCGCTGATCTATCCAGTCAGCAGATCGAAAAGGCGCAAGAAGAGTTCATGGCCAATCTGCCCAAGAGCGCATAAAGCACAAATGAAGATCGCACGAGAGAAGTCACGCTTCGCGATTAGATCCAGCTTAGGCGGTCCCAGATTTATATCGTCAACTTGTCCCGTGGGCGTGGCCACTCGCCGCGCCCGCGTGTTCCCTTCCGTTACCTCCGTACTCCCGCTATTACATAACTATTACAGTCACCTCTCCTGAATCCCTGTTACGTTTTAGCTGGATTCACATACATCGGGTACAGGGACCTCGCGACAACATGCAAGTAGAAGACCTCGAAAGACCGCAAGCCGCTCAGGGTGAAATCAACTGGGTCACAACCATTTTCATGGCGCTTTTTCACATCGGCGCCATCGCCGCTCTTTTTTTCTTTACCTGGAAAGCCTTGGCCGTATCCCTTTTCCTCTGGTGGGTTTCCGGCAGCGTCGGCATCGGCATGTGCTATCACCGCTTGCTCACCCACCGCGGCTACAAGACTCCGAAGTGGGTGGAATATGTCATGACGGTCTGCGCCACGCTGGCCCTCGAGGGCGGGCCAATTTTCTGGGTCGCTACCCACCGTATTCACCATCAGCATTCCGATCAGGAGGGCGATCCGCATTCTCCCATTGACGGCAAATGGTGGGCGCATATGGGCTGGATTCTCACCGGGAAATCCATGCACCACGATTCGACCACCCTGGCCCGCTATGTTCCCGACCTGGCCAAAGATAAATTTCACGTCTGGATCACCAAATATCACTACGTGCCCATGATCGTACTCGGAGCCGCCCTTTTTGCGATTGGCGGCATGTCGTTTCTGATGTGGGGCATTTTCATGCGCACCGTGGTCGGTCTGCACGCCACTTGGCTGGTCAACTCCGCCACGCACTCCTGGGGTACGCGCCGCTTCAACACGCGTGATCTTTCCACTAACAGTTGGTGGGTGGCGCTGCTTACGTTTGGCGAGGGCTGGCACAACAATCACCATGCCCATCCGACCTCGGCGCAGCACGGCTTCAGGTGGTATGAGATCGACACCAACTGGTACGGCATATGGACGCTGAAGACGCTGGGCCTGGCCTGGGACATCAAGCGCGTAAGGCTCGCCGACCTCGAAACAGGTTTGGCGGCCGCACCCAACGGACGCCTGATTACAGCGGCGATGCCGGAAGCTTCGGTGGCAGGCGACTAGATCGTTCTACTTCTTGCCGTTGGAGGAATCCGGAGGGGCCTGAGCGGGGATATTCTGGGGTGGGGCAGCCTGAGCCGGGATAGCTGCACCTGGGGGCATCGGGATATGGACAGTCACCGATGGCATGATTAGGCTCTTGCCCAAGTCCGAGGCAACGACTGTAAATTTCTCGTCGGCCATCAAAAGCTCTGACTTAGTATACACCATAGGTCGCCGTAAAATAGTCCTTCGCGTCCTGTTGGGCTTGGGCAAAAAGAGAGTCTCGTGTCGCCAGGCCGTCCGGGAAGCTGGTCCGCTCGGCATCGTGCTGCAACTTCATAAGCTTGTGCCGTCGGTTCACGATCTGATCATCTGTATACCGACCGGAAAAAATGTTTTCCCACTCCAATTGAGCATCGATGAAAATCCCGCCCAGAGTGATTGTGTGTGCGCTGGCGGCCTTATGCTTTTTAGTGAAGGGAAACACATCCCTGAGAGCGTCGGCCACCTGTGACGCAGCGATGATTGCACCCCACACAAATGCGTATTCCTTCCAGAGGGCCCAAGCTGCGATACTGCCGCTGGACGCGACGGCCCTGAGCGTCCCAAGAGCTGTCACCCGTTTGCCGAGATAATCCCTATAGTGACGGATATAGCAAGCAGCCACTTTAAGCTCGATCATCTGAGCCCAATACAGTTGCTGCTGTCTGTGCGGATTTGTAGCGGGTTCGCTCATCCGGTTAAGTTTACGCTGAGGAACGGGATTAGGTCCGCCGACTGCCGCCCAAATCAGAACCAACCGAGCCCCAACGCCGAACCCAAGTTGTTGCCGTCGATGCGTATGCAAACGCTGTAAAATCAGCGTGACACCATGCGCATCACCAGCCGCCGCAAAGCGATCGCATTCTTCGTAGTCCTGGGCGTCTGCCTGGTGGCACTGGCGGTAGCCCTCAACGTCGGCTGGATTATCCTGAACTGGCGCGAAGGTGTGCTGCTGTTCTTCGGCATCATCTTCTTTGCGCTGATCATCGCGGGAATGATCGTAAACACGAGCTTTCTGGTGCGGGAGATCCGGCGCAACGAACAGCACGACAGCTTCATCAACGCTGTCACTCACGAACTGAAAACGCCCGTCGCTTCGATCCGCCTTCACGTTGAAACTTTGCAACGCCGCGAATTGCCCGAGACGCAGAAGCAGGACTTCTACCGGCTCATGCTGAGCGATACCGACCGCCTCACCGAAACCATCGAGCAGGTTCTACGCGCCGGACGCGCCGGAGACAAAAAAGCCGGGCGCGACCGCTCGGAAGTCGATTTCGCGCAGGTGGTGCGCGACTGCATGGACGCTGCCCGCTCACGCCACCATCTGCAGCCGGAGGCGCTCCGCTTCGAGCAGCCCGCTACCAACGGCGCCGGGGTATGCGTGCTGGGCAGCGCCGAAGACTTGCGCACCGCCGTTTTCAATGTCCTCGACAACGCCATCAAATATTCCGGCGATAACGTGGACGTGCGCGTGCGCCTCGCCATGCCCGACGAGAAGCGCATCGTGCTCAGCGTCCAGGACCACGGCGTCGGCATTCCTCCGGATGACGTCAAACGCATCTTCAAACGTTTCTACCGCGTCACTCACCGTTCGCTGACGCACGTCAAGGGAACCGGGCTGGGGTTATTTATCGTGAAGGCCATCGCGGAAAAGCACGGAGGCAAAGTCTTCGCTGAAAGCGACGGCGAAGGCCGCGGCACAACATTGACCATGGAGTTGCCGAGGACGGAACTGCCGAGGCCGGCGGCGTGAGCCGCGTTCTTGTGGTGGAAGATGAAGCCCATCTGGCGCAGGGATTGCGCTTCAATCTGGAAGCTGAGGGCTACTCGGCAGAGATCGCAGGCGATGGCGAAACCGCGACCGAGCGTCTGCTGAGCAAGAACGAAGCCTTTGATGTCGTCGTGCTCGATATCATGCTACCGGGCAAAGACGGCTTCAGCGTGGTTTCGGAGTTGCGCGCCGCGCACAACTACGTGCCCGTGCTGATGCTGACGGCGCGCGGCCGCCCGGAAGACGTGCTGAAGGGTTTCGCCTCGGGCGCGGACGATTATCTGCCCAAGCCCTTCGATCTCTCCATTCTCTTGGCGCGCTTGCAGGGCTTGTTGCGGCGAACTCAATGGATGCGCTCGGCTCATCCAGTCGAAAGGCCGAACGGCGGCCAGATTGAAACGCCCGCCGGCCCCCGACAAGTGAACGACTACGGCACTTTTTCTTTCGCCGGAAAAACAATCGACTTCGGCGCTCTCGAACTGCGCTCGGGCGCTAACGTGATTCATCTCACCGTGATGGAATCGGAATTGCTTCGGCATCTGGTAAGCAACGACGGCCGCGTGGTCTCTCGCAAATCCATCCTGGAAGAAGTGTGGGGCCTGCACGAAGATACCGACACCCGCGCCATCGACAATTTTGTCGTGCGGCTGCGGCGCTATATCGAAGACGATCCTGCCGAGCCCCGGCATCTACTCACCGTCCGCGGCGTGGGTTACCGTTTCTTGGCAAATCCGGAAAAGAAGTAAGAAGCGCGGCAACGGGGCTACCCTAGCCTCTGGCTTGGTGCGGATTCCGAGCGAGTAACGGCGGAACCGAGCTGGCTCAATCCCTGGATTCCGACGCAAAGCGCAAACGCCCTGGCCTGCGGCCAAGGCGCTTGCTCAAGCAGAACTGCGTTCTAGAACAGATTCCAGAGAAATTGGTTGTAGACTTCGTGATGATATTGCACCTCGGGTGCTTTCACGAAGGTTCCTAAAGCCCGCGGACAGCGGTCGGCCGCGGCCTGCTTCAAGTCGGCGTAGCGCGCCTTCACATCTGCGCCGAGCAGTTTGGTGGTCCATTCTGCCTTGCGGAAGTTTGCCAACGCGTCGTAGATGTTATCGGGCAGGTAGCGCTCGGCCTGGCGCAGATTCTTGATCTTCGAAGTCTCGCCGTCTATGCCGGTTTTGAAAATCCCCAGCATCACCAGATAAGGATTCGCATCCGGCGCAACTGAGCGAATCTCCACGCGCATGCTCTTCTCGTTGCCGATAGGGATGCGGATCATCGAGCCGCGATCGACCGCCGAAGCCTTCAACTGGTTCGGCGCTTCGAAGTGCGGATCGAGCCGGCGATAGGCATTCACGCTGGGGTTGAGCAGCAGGCAAATGTCATTGCCGTGCGTGAGGATGCGGTCCAGAAACGCCCAGCCCATCTTGCTGAGTTTTTCTTCGCCCTTGGCGTCCCAAAAAAGGTTCTTGCCGTCGGCGCTGATGGAAACATTGGTGTGCATCCCGCTGCCGTTCACGCCCACCACCGGCTTGGGCAGAAACGATGCGCTCAAGCCCATGTGGGTCGCCACCTGCCGGCAGATCAGCTTGTAGAGCTGAATCTGGTCCGCGGCCGCCACCACTTCGCCGTAGCCGTAGTTGATTTCAAACTGCGAAGGCGCAACTTCCGGATGATCCTTCTCATTCTGGAAGCCCATCGCGCGCTGCACTTCGGCGGTCGTGTCGATGAACGTGCGCAGCGGATCGCCGGGCAGCGAATGGTAATATCCGCCCGTGTTCACATAGTCGAACTTGCCGGTTTCGTGGTAGTGCCGCTCCGCATCGGGACCGTTAAACAGAAACCCTTCAATTTCATTGGCCGCGTTCAGCGTGTAGCCTTTTTTCTTATGCAGATCGCCGGCAAATCCCTTCAGCACGCCGCGAATATCCGCCGAGTAAGGTGTTCCGCCCTTGTCGATGACATCGCCGAACACCAGCACTTTGCCCGAGCCCAGCACGTCCGACGGTCCCCAGTAAAATGCCGCCCAGTCAATCCCCAGCCGCAGATCGCTCTCGCGCTGCGCCGTGAACCCGCGAATCGACGAGCCATCGAAGGTCAGATTGTCCCAGCTCTTCAGCAGAAATTTCTTGTCGTAGTCCAGCATGTGCAACCGGCCTTCGAGGTCGCTGAAAAGCACGGTCACGGCCTTGATCCGCTTTTCGTCGGTCAGGTACTTGAGCCGCTCTTCCTGGATCTTGTGGAGGGCGACGCGGTTCCTGCGCTGCTCCTTCGCTTTCAGATTCAGCTCTTCGAGTTCGTCGTAAGTAAGCGTCAGGAAATTTCGCAGTTCAGTGGACATGAATCTCCTCAAGTCTCGTGATGAACGTAAGCAAATTAATGTGACGTACAGGAAAGCTGCGTGGGCTGGGTTTCAAACGGAAAGAATATCGCGAGACCCAGGCCCCTGCCAATCGAAAAAGCTGATGAGCCGCATAAAAGAGATTTATCTGAAAACCGATCCGGGATGTCTTCTGCTTTCTGACGTAAACGCCATCTGCTCCTGACATCACCGCCCACCCCATCCCTGCACCGGCAGCGCCCGGATTAACCCTCCCAGCGCCGCCAGCAGCGCCACAAAATAAACCGACGTGCGCCAGCTCGAATGCGCCGCTGCATCTTTGGTGAACAATCGCCATCCCGCGCCCAGCGCCACCAGAAAAAACATGTTCTCTCCCAGCACCAGCCACAGCGCGAGACACGCAGTCAGCAGCACAATGCGATCGGTCTTGTTCATGGGCAAAATGGCCTGCCCGCCATCCAGCACCCACACCGGAATCAGATTCAGCAGGTTCAGCACCGCACCCGCCTGCGCCAGCCCAGCCCACAGCGCATTGCCCGTCTGCCACCACAGCACCGCACATCCCAGCGACGACAGAAATCCCGCCAGCGGCCCCGCCAGGCTGATCGCCGCCCGCATCTCCAGCGGAACGCCCATCGCCTGCCAGCGCACGTAAGCGCCAAAACCCGGTAGAAATACCGGCATCTCCGCCGGCAAGCCCCGGCGTTTGATGTCGACGAAGTGTCCCATCTCGTGAATCAGAATCAGCGCGGCAAACCCGATGCCGAATTTCATCCCAAACGCCGCCCAATACACGCCCACGAACGCTGCCAGGCTGAGCAAGAATTTCAGCTTGAAAACCGCGGTCAGCAGCAGCTTGCCCTTGGCCAGCAACACCGCAATCGGACCCGCCGGCCCCAACTTCTCGGCCCACTTGTTTTCCGACGCAGGCCGCCCCGCCGCATCCGCCGTCGCATCCAGTTGGCGCGCATGGTCGCGAATCCAATCCGCTTGCTTCGAATTTCTCGGCAGCAGCGGCAACCCGCGCAGCCAAGTCTCCCGCGCCTGCCGCAGCTCACCCTTGGCTTCCAGCGCTTTCGCCTCAGCCGCCAGCCGCTCCAGCTCTTCGGCGTGTACGAGCGCGTTGCACTTCTCGCACACCAGCGCATCTGCCGGCAGTTCCCCGCCGCAGCGTTTGCAATTTCGAATCAGTTCAGGAGTAATCGAAGACACCTTGGACGAAGTCTAGTGCCAGTGCCGCTTGATTGTCATCCTGAGCAAGCGTCTTTTGCGCAGCGAAGGATTCGGGCGAGCCGCGCGAACGAGCCTGCCCTGAGCAAGCGCAGCGTGCCGAAGGAGCCTGCCCTGAGCAAGCTTAGCGTGCCGAGGAGCCTGCCCTGAGCAAGCGCAGCGTGCCGAAGGGTCGCGTTCTTTGCGACCCAATAATCGCGCGTTTGGCTCGCCTCCTTGTCAAACTGCACCAGCCAAGTTTCTTCAGCCTTGCGTTGTTGGCGAAACAGGGTTATCGAACGGCCCAAAAACCTCAAGAGCTTTCCCGGCAGTCAGTTTCCATGCAATGCGGATTCCCACGAACAAAATCACCAGCCCAATTACACCATGAATAGGATCGGCCAATTCCAGAAATGGTGACGCCAGCCCGATAACCGCCAACTGCAGCAACGCCGCGCCCATTTTGCCGATGTTCATGCGGAAGCTCATGGCAGGCTTCGCGGGAGCCTGCGCCGGCGGCAACTCCTGCGGCTGCTGCCCCGATTCTTTTTCCAGTTCCCGCTGTTCCTCGGCCAGTTGCTGCTGCTGCGCAACCCGCTGGGCCCGCTTATGCTCGTTCGCGTAGTGAATCCCAACCGGAATCGCCGCCAGCGAAACCGCCGCATAGGTCAGCACCGCCGCCGTAATCTGGTAGCGCCGTCCGCCGCGTCCATTCGACCCTTTCATCATGGCCTTGCCCACCAGGTAGCCCACCGCAAGCGCAACATAGCCAATAATCAGTCCAGTGGCAATCTCGAACACCGCATACAGAATCATTCCCACCACCGCCGCGCCGATTCCAAACAGCAACGCCCGCACAAAAGCGGCATGGCTCTCGCCCGGGACCTCCCGCCGCGCCTGCTCCGCGCAACTCGCGCAAGCCGCTTCTCCGTTCACCCGGTAATAGCTCCCAGCTACAGCCTGCCCGCAAAACTTGCAGGCAATCGGCGCAGGCACACCCACATACTCAGCCGTGCCAAACTGCGGAGCGGAATTGCCAAAAGGCGCGTCCGGCATGACGCGGACAATATCACGTCCCCAGCAAGCCCGCCAAGAACAATCCGCGCGGTGCTTCTTGACAATTGTTGTCATATATGACAACGTAGGGCAAGACTGGAGCGAACGGCGGACGGCCCATGACTCGAACGACCCGGCCGGTTTCATGGATCAAGGCGGCCCTGAAGGAATTCGAGACGTTCCCGGAAGCAGCCCAGTCGATCTGTCTTGCGGCGCTGACGATCTCCGCCGAGGGAGGTAAGGCGGACATTGCAAAACCCATGCTCGGCCTGGGCTCGGGCGTGTTCGAGATTGCGCTGCCGTTCCGGGGCGATGCCTTCCGCGTGGTCTACGCGGTACAGATCGCCGAGGAAATCTGGGTGGTCCATGCCTTCCGGAAGAAGTCGACGCAGGGCATCAAGACGCCGCAACGCGAAATCAACCTGATCAAAGACCGTCTGAAGAGACTGAAGGAGATGCTGCGGTGAAAAGCGAAAAGCTGGAAGTAGTGCGGGGAAGCGGCAATGTGTTCCGCGATCTGAGGCATGAGAACGCCGACGTCGAGCAGTTCAAGGCGATCCTCGCGGCCGAAATCATCAAGGCGCTCGACCGGGAACACCTGACGGTTCGCGCCGCGCACGCCCGCACCGGCATTGCCGCCGCCGACTTCTCGCGCATCCGCAACGCCGACCTCGGCCGCTTCACCGTAGATCGCCTCATGTCCATCGTCAATCGTCTCGGCTCCCGCGTCGAGGTTAAGATCCGCTTGCACCGCGCCGCCGCTTACGAAGCCCGCACGTGAGCGCGACGCATCCCATCATCCTGTCGTCCTGAGGCCCGCGTCCTGTGCGGGCCGAAGGATCTCTGCACTCGTCCCCTCTGCGGGCTGATCCGGGAGCGGACGGCCCGTGGCGGAACCACTCCGAAGAAGTAAGATCCCGACCGCTCGGGACCTAACCCCAGCACGTCCATTGGCATTGCAGATTCGCTTTGTATTCGCCTAAACAACATGTCACAATCTTTGAACAGGAGTCTCTGGTCGGCGGCCGATGGGCTGAAATTGCCTAGGCCCGATGTCCAGTAGGACTGGAGATCACCCGATTTCCACAGTTTCGATGGCTTTTGCGAGTTATTCAAGGTTGTCGCAGAAGCGGATTGGGTTTCAACTAATGTACGATATCCATTCTCCTAGCGGCAGTACGGCGACTCTTGATGATCGAGATATGAGACGCAAACCCATCGCTGTGGACTTGTTTGCCGGGGCGGGCGGCTTGAGTCTCGGATTCCGGCAGGCCGGATTCGACCTCTGTGCTGCGCTCGAGTACGACCCCATCCACTGCGCAACGCATGAATTTAACTTCCCCGAGTGTGCGACCATCTGCCGAAGCGTGACCGAGGCTGACGGTGACCACATCAGGGAGCAATCGCGGATCGGCGACGCGGAGATTGCGGTTGTGGTTGGAGGTGCGCCGTGCCAAGGATTCAGTCTGATCGGGAAAAGGGCCCTCGATGACCCACGCAACCAATTGGTGCGCCACTTCTTGAGGCTTGTAGAAGAGCTGGAGCCACGATATTTCGTCTTCGAAAACGTTAAGGGACTCACCATCGGACATCACAGACGCTTCCTGCATGAGATCATCGAAGAGTTCAAGCGGCGGGGCTACAGCATAGTGGAACCCTACCGGGTATTGAACGCGATGTGGTACGGCGTCCCGCAGGATCGGCAACGCCTATTCCTCCTGGGAGCGCGAAAAGGCCTCCCGACGCCTGCGTATCCGCCATCTACGCACCAACCGGACCAATCCATCGGCGACCTCGGCGGACTACCATTCACGCCGACGGTGTGGGAGGCGATAGGCGACTTGCCCGAAGCGGAGGACTACGACGAACTCCTGGAACGGGACTGGGTGTACGCTAAGTTTGGCCGCCCTGGCGAGTACGCTAAAGCCTTGCTCGACCCGCGTGTGCCTGCTCGGACGGGCCTGAGGTTGCTGAGTTCCAGCCTTCGAACGATCCACACTTCCGAATCCCAAAAACGGTTTGCCGCCACTGCCCACGGTTCGGTTGAGCCCATCAGCCGATTTCTAAAGCTGAATCCCGACGCATACTGCAATACCCTCCGTGCGGGCACGGCAAGCGACCGTGGCGCATTTACCTCGCCACGCCCAATCCACCCCATTACGCCCAGATGTATAACAGTGCGTGAGGCCGCTCGCCTACACTCCTATCCCGATTGGTTCCGGTTTCACGCAACCAAGTGGCATGGCTTCCGGCAGATTGGGAATTCCGTTCCGCCGCGTCTAGCCCGCGCGGTCGCACTTGAGATCGCCTCGGTATTGCATGCGCCTAAGGTTAACGGTTCAGCCCCGGAAATTACCGGTCCCCAACTCGGCAATACTTCGCTGCTGACGCTTAACATGTCCGAAGCGGCGGGGCGGTATGGCGTGGCCGCGGATATTGTTCCGCGGAGAAAGAGGGATCGCGAACCCGTGTATGCCTGAGCCAAACCGATACGACGCACTCATAGCCGAAATTTTCCGTCGCCACTATAAGAAAGGCGCCACTGCATTCGATTTTGACCGCGTCGAACTGGAAGGAACCGCCGAAAAGCTGAGGATAAAACTCCCGAAGAATCTGGGTGACGTTATCTATTCGTTCCGCTACCGAAAGAGCCTGCCGGAACAAATTTCGAGGACGGCGACGCAGGGAACGGAGTGGACCATCGAACCGGCTGGCCGGGCGAAGTATAGGTTCAAGCTGGCTCGGGTGAGCCGAATCGTGCCCCGGAACGACTTGCTCGCCATCAAGATCCCCGACGCCACGCCCGAGATAATCACGGCGAACGCTAGAGGCGACGAACAGGCTTTGCTGGCGAAGGTTCGCTACAATCGGTTGATCGACATCTTCCTGGGGATCACTACCTACTCTTTGCAAAACCATCTTCGCGCCGTTGTTTCCGGCATGGGGCAGATCGAGATCGACGAAATCTACGTTGGCGTTAACCGGCACGGCGAACAGTTTGTGATTCCAGTGCAAGCGAAGGGCGGCGCGGACAGGCTGGCCGCGGTCCAGACCATCCAAGATATTGCGTGCTGTCGCGAGAAATTTCCATTGTTGACATGCCGGCCAGTTTCCGCCCAGTTTGCCGAGGACGAGACGATTGCGCTTTTCGAACTTACAATGCAGGGCGACGCGATAAGAATAGTCGAGGAAAAGCACTATCGCTTGGTTCCTGCCGATTCCATTGACGTTTCGGACCTTAAACAGTATCGAACTCGCTGAGCCACCTCCTATGGACAGGGTGTCACGCCAAGTGCGGTCCCAGATCATGGCATCGGTCCGCACGGCCGGGGGCGGCCCGGAACGCAAAATGGAGGCGCTGCTCCGCGGCCGCGGAATACGCGGATTCAAGAAACAATGGCCGGTGGCAGGAAAGCCGGACTTTGCATGGCCCAAGCTGAAAGTCGCACTCTTCGTCGACGGATGCTACTGGCATGGATGTCCCCGCTGCGACCGCCCGTCGAAGAGTAACCGCGCCTTCTGGAAGCCGAAAATCATTTCCAATCGCCGCAGGGATCTTCGGGTGGCGCGCAAGTTGCGCAGCGAGGGGTGGAAAGTTCTTCGGGTGTGGGAATGCAGGGTAGGTGAAGAAACTGCGTTGTCTCGCATAGTCCGCGCAACTCAAAGCCGCGGCGTTCGAGAACGGCGCCGCGTGGCCGAACCGTGGCGCGACACAGGCTCACCCTAACGCTTCCCGCCTGAAACCGGTTGCCCCAACCTGTCTGCGAGCCACAGCTTGATCAGCGACTGTCGCGTTATGCCCACCCGGTGCGCTTCCCGATCTAGGGAATCCACCATCCAGAGTGGGAAATCAACGTTAACTCGCTTCGCGTCCCTACCCACACGCCGCGCCTTGCTCACATCAAGTTGATCTATGATGTCCTCACCCGCATCAAAATTTCGACCAAATGTCTTCGCCTTCATAAATCCTTATCTCCTCATCCCGCGACCGCCTCACGGAGATCAGCCGCACATTTTCTCCACGCCGAGTGACCACCGCCGACCAGTGCTTCTCGTCGATCCTGCCGATTAGCAGCCATCTCGCTTTATCGCTGATACGGCCTTAGTCGTAACCCAACGGACTAACCAAATCGGAGGATGCCCATACTTGAGCGTTCTGTACTCAAGTATGGGCACGTCCCGCTAACTCCAGCAGCTCGTTTCACTTACCCGGATTTATGCGCCGAATGTACATACACCAGCGCCAGTACAAAGTGTTCCCATGGGAACACTCAGCGCAATGTTCCCATAGGAACACTCGCGCCAATGTTCCCATGGGAACATTAGGCCGGGACAATGTTACTGGCGGTGAGCCGAGGCGCCGGCGGCGAGTTCGCGCAGCGCGCTGAGAAAGCCAGCGGCGGCGCGCGGATCGGCCAGCGATTCCAGGTTGACGGTGGCGCAGAACTGTGGCGACTCAGGACGGAAGCGCACCTGCAAAATATCTTGATGACGCGCCGACATCAGCGCATTCAACTCCGGCGCGGGATCTTCTTTCCAATGCGTGCGCGTGGTCAGCACGATCGGACCTGGCTGGCAGATATCCCATTCGCGCTCGTCTTTATTGTTATGGCGCGTGACGCCATTGTTATTGCGCGTGACGCTTGTGCGCGTGATGCCGCGGTTGTGCGCGCACCAGCGATGACGAAACACTTCGAGATTAAAATTCGGAGAAGCGTCGAGATCGGCTTCGAAGGTTAAAGTTTCCTTCTGCCGATGCCAACAGCTCACCAGCCACTGCACCGGCAACGCGCGCGGACGGAACTTCATAGTGACGTGCGCGTTCTCAAACCAGCGCGAGGGAAAATGCAAACGCGCGTGCAGGCGCGAACTGCCCAGCCACTGCGAGTCGAGGATGCGGCCCTTGCCTGCACAGGCAGATTGCACCCAGCGCAAAGCAGCGGCGCCTTTTCTGCGGTTGTAGCTGGAGAACACGAAGTACCAGAGCGCCAGAGCGGCGACTGCGCTGACCGCGTCAATCAGCAAAACGTACACCACGACGCTTCCTCTGATGCTGATAGTACGTCTGAAGTTGCGGACGAAGCAAGGGCACAATGGTGGGCAATACGATTTTTCTTTGCGGATTCCAAGAATGGCTGTGGAAAACCCAGGGTTGCAAGTTCCTTCACCCCGGAAGAGTAGTATTCTTGTAGATAATCTAAGCTTTATACATAATGCTCTGTGATATTCTGCGGGATGGCTTTTACGGTCAGAAGCTCGTAACCGCAAAGGCCGCGAAGGATGCGCCAAGTTCGCGAAGTGATCCACTACCTGGTCGGGTGGTGGTGCAGCGTGCCGGACTTGATGAGGGAAGAAGTCGAGTCTCGCTTGACCGGATAGCCCCTTCGGCTCCGCTCAGGGCAGGCGAGGGCGGCTGTCCCCACACAAGCATCTTGGCAAGCTCCACCATTAGCCAATTGCGTCCGAGCCGGGTGTATGCGACAGGGGCGGCTTACAATGTCCTGGTGCCCTTTCGCGTGCGCGACTTTCGAGCCGAAGATTTCGAGACGATTTACCGCATCGATCAGCAGTGCTTTGCGCCGGGGATTTCCTATTCCCGCGTGGAACTCAAGACCTACATGCAGCGCCGTGGTGCGTTCACTTTGGTGGCGGTCGGGAGTAAGGGCGGAACATCGCTGAACTCCCGAGCGGGCTCGGGCAGAAGCGTGAGCAAGAAGCGCTCTGCGGCGGTGCGTGTACCCGAGAGTGAACCGGCATTGTTTGATGTTGCGGGATTCGACGTCGCTGGTTTTATCGTGGCCGAAACCGGAGGCCGGGGATCGGGACATATCATCACTATTGACGTGGTGGCGGCGGCGCGGAGGGCGGGGGTGGGATCGCTGCTGTTGGGCGCGGCGGAAGAACATTTGCGCAAGGCCGATTGCCACGCCGTGGCGCTGGAAACCGCCGTCGATAACATCTCTGCCTTGTCTTTCTACAAGCGCCACGGCTACAGCGTGACCCGAACCTTTCCCCGCTATTATGCGAACGGCGTGGATGCGCTGGTGCTGAGAAAAGAATTCGTTAAATAGCTTTCAGTAATAGGCTGCAAGGAAAATCGCCTGATGCCGTCAGCGGAAATCCCCACCCGTCGAAAACCGCGACGGGTGGGGCAGCCTCTGCCGTGGTAACGCAAAGATGGGCCAGCCCCCGTAGGAAATTGGGGAACGTCCCGTCTGTCCCCGGGTTTCCCCTGGTTCATTGAGCACCCGCAGGCGGGTCCGCCGTAAACCACATCGTATTGTCGCCTTCATTCCCCACATTCAGGTTGAAAGTCGATATGTCGGTCGGGCCTCGCCGGCCATTGCATGTGGTCGTTGGATTCCACGGCGGGTATACCATGGTGATCTGCTCCTCAGTTACGCCACGGAGCCTGGCTCCAGGAGTGTAACTAACGCCCGAGTTGTTAACGGCGAAGCCGTCGTTAAACCCGAAGAATCCGAAATTGGGTAAATTCGGCAAGGCTCCGCCCACCATTGGGCGCTCCATGATCCACTCCGCCGAATTGCCCAGGTAGGTAGCTCCTGACGGTTCGGTAAAGCCTATCAGCGCGCTCTCGTTCGTTGTTTGGTTTAGTAGGAGAGTGTGCCCTTGCGGCGAAGCCGTGGTGTACCAAACCGCTACTTGCATGCCATTCCCTGCACTGACGGGGAAGTTGCTCACTTGCACGCCGAGAGCCGGATACCATTCAAACCAGGCATAGTAGCTCGGGTCAGGTTCGCGGTGCGTGCACCCGGCGTCCGCCTCTGTGCCGGCCTGCAGCACGTCGGTCGAAACGGAGTCTCCGTCAAACCCTACCCATTGCGCGGAGTAATCTGGTGTGGAAGTGCAGATGCCTGGGGCTTGCTGGACGGCCGGGACGATCCACTCCGCGTAAACCTCGCTGTTATTCGCGGCAAAAGTATCGTCAGCCACGACGAAGGCATAGCCGCTCCAATTCTCAGAGGTACTCGTGATGCTGCTGTCGGTGGACGAGACTATTCTCCGATCTCTGGGCAGGCCGTTGTAGATCCCCGTTGGCTTCAGTTCTGGCTTCATGCGCGTTGCTGTCACCATCCTTTTCCAGCGCGCGTAGCGCTCCGCTTCGCTGCGAGTGGGCCGCGGCGGAAGTCCGAATTGTTCAAGTTCCGTGGCGGAAGCCGTGAGCGGGTTGAAACCGTTCGGGGGCGGCGCGTAGACAAACGCCGCAGTTGCTAGATTGTTCGGATCAGTCACCCATTTTCCGTAAGTGGTGTCTTGTGCCATAGCGGCCATGGAAAAGCAGAAGGCGGCTAAGGACAAACGAACGAGCGAGAGGAGCGTTCTTCGGGACATAGGAAGCCTCCAATCGGCGAATTGTCGGAATTGGGAAAGCGAGCGTAATGGTAGGCTTGCAAGACTGTGGAAAACACATCCGGCAGCGATTTGTTACGAAATCCGAACCCCGGCAATCGAGTAATCGCCATCAGCAACAGCACCAACATTGCAAGTGCACACGTTCGCAACGAGGTTCTGCAGACCGCGGGAGTACAACGAACAGCGTCCGCACAGCAGCCTGGGCTACCGCACGCCGAAAGAGTTTGCGGCGGCGCAGGCCGCAGGCTTCTACCCAGCTGAGCGAGAGGCAGGGGACTCAAACGCCGTCCCTTGCCCCTCGCGCTCCCCATCCCGGATCAAACCGGAGATGGAAGCGAACAACTTTGTCGTATTCTTTCGTAAACGAAAGTAGGGGGCAGGTCAGGGGCACCCGCAGGTGGGGTAGTAGCGGCCAGTCCTGCCGTGCAAGTCCTTTCATCTTGACATCCCCACCTGCCTACAGCACACTCTTCGCGTCGTCTTAGGGATGTAATTGACATTGGCCGAAAAAGGCCCCACCCGTTCGACTGCGCTCGGGCAGGCTTTCTCGCAAAAGACGCGAGAAATGGGGCACCCCTGAGTATCTGCTTTGGGGATACGCTGCCCAGGGATGAGCAAGACAAAAAAGAACTGAAGGGGATGTGGTATGAAACTGAAGAATGACGGCTTCGCGTTGGCCATTTTGTTTTGTGCATCTTTGCTTTGCGCATCAACGTTTTGTGGGTCAATGGCACACGCCCAGGTCACCGGGTCCGGCACGAAGGATGCGATTCCGCTGTGGACGGGGACGACCACGTTAGGCCGGTCCAAGATGGCTCAGGTCGACGGGAACCTTGGCATCAACACCAAAACGCCGGGTGCGCAGTTGGATGTGGAAAGCTCCAGCACCACGGCGCCTGCGATCATTGGAAGCAGCTTCGCAACCACGGGGTCGGGCAGCGGCGTGCTTGGCCTTTCCAGCAGCCCGGCGGGCACGGCGGTGGCGGGGCTCGCCACGGCCTCAACTGGAACCGCAATTGGGGGGTTTTTCCAGACCTCTTCGAGCACAGGAACCGCGCTGCTCGGCATTGCCACGGCGACTACGGGAAGTGCAATAGGAATTTTCGGCCAGACTTCCACTCCGGGCAGCGACGCTATTTTGGGGTCACAACTGGCGACCACCGGTTTTGGCGGCGGGGTAAACGGGCTCACCGCCAGCGAGAGCGGAGGCGCTGGGGTAGACGGCGAAGCCACGGCGACCACGGGAGGTGCGTCGGGGTTCTTTGGCTCGACCAAGAGCCCGAATGGGATCGTCGCCCTGTTTCGGGCGCAGACGGGAGGCGACCTGATTATCGGGCAGTTTGGGTCCAGCTCGCCGGTGAAGGTATTCCGCGTGGACAGCACCGGCAAAGGTTTCTTCGATGGCGGAACACAAACTGGAGGCGCGGATTTTGCCGAATCGGTTGCGGTTGCGAAGGAGTTCGCCCGGCATGAACCGGGCGATCTGTTGATCGTGGACACGGCTGGGAGGCGGCGGCTGAAGCTCTCCGCGGAACCGTACTCGACGCTGGTGGCGGGAATCTACTCGACGAAGCCGGGAGTGCTGGCCATGGCTCACAAGATGGATGAGACCGCGGCTGACGAAATTCCGTTGGCCATCGTCGGCATCGTTCCCTGCAAGGTGAGCGCGGAAAATGGCGCGATCCGGCCCGGCGACCTGCTGGTGAGTTCTTCGACTCCCGGCCACGCCATGAAGGGTACGGACAGGGCGCGCATGTTGGGAGCGGTTGTGGGAAAGGCGTTGGAGCCGCTGAGTGAAGGAAAAGGCACGATCCAGGTGCTGGTGACGCTGCAATAGCAAACGATTGGGACGAAGGTAGATAAGGATGCCGCCCGGTTCCGGGCGGCTTTTCTTATGAAGGCAATCTAGTTGCTCTTTGTTATTTTGTTAGAGGATCTTTGCTAGAGGATCTTTGTTAAAGGATCTGGGCAGAACGTTTTTCTGAGAAAAGATTTGCGCTTTGCCTGCTTCTCCGGCTACCTTGCCTCTGGTGAAATTTGCTGCCGTGAAAACTGCCGCCGTGAAAGTTGCGATTCAGGGAGAACTCGGATCGTTCAGCCATGAAGCGGCGGAGCGGATGCTGCCGGGGTGCGTGGTTGTGCCTTGCGCGCGGTCGGCGGAAGTGTTTGAGCGGCTGGAGCGCGGGTCGGTGGCTGCGGCTGTGATTCCCATTGAGAATTCGCTGGCCGGGACCGTGGCCGAACATGCCGATCTGCTGGTGGAGCGCGAAGTTTTCATACAGGGCGAGTTCCGGTTGCGCATCGTACACAACGTGATTGCCGCGCCGGGGGTGAAGCTGGGAGGGTTGCGGCGGGTGCTGTCGCATCCGGTGGCGCTGGACCAGTGCCGGGATTTTTTTCGGCGCCATCCGAAGATTGAAGCGGTTCCTTTCTACGACACGGCGGGAAGCGTGAAGCATGTGCTGGCCAATCACTTGCAGGATGCGGCTGGAATTGCCGGTAGGCAGGCGGCGCGGGAGTATGCGGGGAAAATCCTGCAGGCTGGAATTGAAGACGACAAGCGCAACTTCACACGATTTTTCTTGATACGGAAGTCGAAGGCAAGGCCGGGCGCGAAAGCGGGCGCGGCGGTTCCGCGAGAAAAGCCTAGCGCGGCTTCGGCGCGCGGCCACCGACGGCTGATTCCGCCTGGAGCCAATAAAACGTCGATCGCATTCAAGGTGAAGAACGTTCCGGGAGCGCTGTTCAAATCGTTGAGCGTGTTTGCGCTGCGCGACATCAGCCTGAGCAAGATTGAATCGCGGCCCATGCGCGGGCGGCCGTGGGAATATGTTTTCTACGTGGATTTTCTGCGCGGCGACGACGAACCGGCGCGCAACGCGCTTCGCCATCTGGAAGAGGTCGCGGAGTTTGTGAAGGTGTTGGGGATTTATTTGGCGGCATGAAGGTGGTCACCTCGGGGGCTAAAGCCCTGGAATTAGGGGAGCTTTATCGCAGCGCTGAAAGCGCCGCGCCACCCAAAATCGGGTTCTTGGACAAGATGCGAAGCGGCGGTCTCGGAATGGATCGCCGACGCGGTGCGGAGTCGTCATCCGCGATAGCCTCGATACTTTGGAGATGATGTGTTCGCGCGGGAACACCGATAGTATTCAAGAACTTGCCCCCGACTTTTCCGGAGGATGCAATGAAACCTTTCCGGATAAGCGTCATCTAAACTTGAGCGAGTTACACTCAAGGAGAGCCCATGAGCCAACAGACGGCTTCCGAGAACCAAGCTAAGTCTAAGGAAACAAACGATCAACGTGCTATCCCTGTACTTCCTGTCAGGGACACGGTTCTGTTCCCCCACGCCGTGCTGCCGTTGACGGTGGGCCGGGAGAGTTCGGTGCAGCTGATCAACTCGCTCGGAGAAGACAAGACCATTGTGGTGGTGGCGCAGCGCGAGGCGCGCGTCGACAACCCGCAACCCAGCGATCTGTATTTGGTGGGCACTTCGGCGGTGGTGCATAAGGTGGTGAAGATGCCCAACCAGAGCCTGTTCGTGTTTGCCGAAGGCCTGGAACGGGTAAGGCTGGGCGAGTTCACGCAGTTGATGCCCTTCATGCGTGCCAAGGTTTCGGCGGTGCCCGAGGCGCCGCCGCCGGAGAGTTCCGAGATCGAAGCCCTGCAACGCAATGTGCTGACGCTTTTCCAGCAGATTGTGGCGGGTTCGCCCACGCTTTCGGATGAACTTTCGACCGTGGCGTTGAACATCGACGAACCGGGCCGCCTGGTGGATTTTATCGCATCGTCGCTGCCCTCGCTTTCCACGCCCGATAAGCAGGAAACGCTGGAAACCATCGATATCCGGGTGCGGCTGGAGAAAATCAATCAGCACCTGGCCAAAGAGCTGGAAGTGCAGCAACTGCGCAACAAGATTCAAAGCGAAGTGCAGGATCGCGTGCAACAGACGCAGCGCGAGTATTACCTGCGCGAGCAGATGAAGGCGATCCAGAAAGAACTGGGCGAACAGGACGAAGGCCAGCGCGATGTGGAAGACCTGAAGAAAAAAATCGAAGACGCGGGCATGCCCGACGACGTAAAGAAAGAGGCGCTCAAGGAATTGGGCCGCCTGTCGCGCATGTCGCCGATGGCGGCCGATTACTCGCTGACGCGCAACTACATCGAGTGGCTCGCGGTGCTGCCCTGGGCGAAGACTTCCGGCGGAGAGATCGAGATCCCCAAGGCCAAGGAAATTCTGGATACCGACCACTACGATCTTGAGAAGGTGAAAGACCGCATTCTCGATTATTTGTCGGTACGGCGGCTGAAACCGAACATGAAAGGCCCAATTCTTTGCTTTGTGGGACCGCCGGGGGTGGGAAAAACTTCACTGGGCAAGTCGGTGGCGCGCGCGCTGGGGCGGAAGTTTGTGCGGCTGTCGCTGGGCGGAGTGCACGACGAGGCGGAAATCCGCGGCCATCGCCGCACCTACATCGGAGCGCTGCCGGGACAAATCATTCAGGGTATTCGCCGCGCGGAGACCAAAGATCCGGTATTCATGCTGGACGAAATCGACAAGGTGGGGCGCGACTTCCGCGGCGACCCCGCTTCGGCTCTGCTGGAAGCGCTGGATCCCGAGCAAAACTCCACCTTCCGCGATAACTATCTGGATGTGACATTCGATCTCTCGAAAGTTCTGTTCATCACGACCGCGAACATGCTCGACCCCATCGCCGAGCCTCTGCGCGACCGCATGGAGATCATCGAACTGCAGGGCTACACGGAAGAAGAGAAAGTTCACATCGCGTTTCAGTATCTAATTCCGCGGCAAACCGACGAGAACGGCATTACGCCGGAGCAGATCGAGTTTCCCGAGCAAGCGGTGCGCCACGTGATTCGCCACTACACGCGCGAGGCGGGCGTGCGCAACCTGGAGCGCACCATCGGCACCATTTGCCGCAAGCAGGCGCGGCGGTTGGCCGAGGGCAAGGCCGAAAAGCTGGTGGTGACCAGAGAAATCATTCAGGAATTCCTGGGCGGCATCAAGGTACGCAGCGAAGGCGAAATCGCCGAGCGCACCGAGCGTCCGGGAGTAGCAGTGGGCTTGGCCTGGACTCCGTCAGGCGGCGACGTGCTCTTCGTGGAAGCGAACGCCATGAAAGGCAAAGGCGGATTCACCATGACTGGCCAGATCGGCCAGGTGATGCAGGAATCGATGCAGGCCGCGCTCACCTGGGTGCGTTCCAACGCCACGCTGCTGGGACTGGACGAGGATTTCTTCGCCAGCCACGACATTCACATGCACGTGCCCGCGGGCGCAATTCCGAAAGACGGTCCGTCGGCCGGTGTGACCATGGCGACGACGCTGGTTTCGCTGCTCTCGGGCAAGCGCATTCGCCCGCTGACAGCGATGACCGGCGAAATTACGCTGAGCGGCAACGTGCTGCCCGTGGGCGGCATCAAGGAAAAAGTACTGGCTGCAAAACGCGCCGGTGTGACCGACGTGATTCTGCCCGCGGAAAACAAAATGAACGTTCAGGAAGATCTTTCGCCCGAGCAGTTGGAGGATTTGCAGGTGCATTACGTGAAAACCATCGACGAGGCCTTGATGATTTCGCTGCCGAATTCTCCGGCGGAGGAAAAGCGCGGCGAGGAAGAGCGGGAAAAAATCCTGGCCTCGCAGGCGGCGGGATGATCCCAGGCCTTGATCCCGAGCAACCGAAGTGAACCGCACGTAGGCAGCGGAAGGAAAAAACTGGGACGGGTCAAGACTGGGGACGGTCTGACGACCGTGACGCTCTACGCTCCTGTGCTCACGGCGGCCGCTTCGCCCAGCACAACATTCACCTCAGCGCCTTTGGCCGCGCCTGCCAGTTGGGTTGCAGCGCCGCGGTTGGCGGCGATCTCGAGAAAACCCATGCTTCCCAGGATGCCAAAAACTTCTCCGGCAGCGCCCTCGGCGTAGGAATTGCGCATCCTGGTGACTTCGCGATTACCCACCAGAATCTTGAATCCCGCGGCACCCGGTTCGAAAAGCATGGACGCATCCGCGGGCGTGATGTTGGTGATGAGGTTCCCGAAGCGGTCAACCTTCAGCACCACTCCCCGCATCCGGCCTTCATCCAGCACCTTGGGCTTGGGCGCGGAGAAGCGCACATAATCTTCAACTTCCTCGCCGAACTTCAGCGAGTCTACCTGCTTGGCCAGGTATGCCGCGACGGGCGCGAAAATGTCGCGCGCCTGGAAGGTGTTGCTGACCGGCTGCAGAAAGTAATGCTCCGAGGTGATGTGCCGCACGTGCAAGCGGGCTTCGCGCGCGTACACCAGAGAAAGCACGCCGTTGTCCGGCGCAACGAAATGATATTTGTCGCTGGAGGCGATGATCGGGCGCCGTGCCGTCCCTACGCCCGGATCGACGACCACGAGGTGTACGGTTCCGGAAGGAAAGTAAGAGTATGCCTGCGAGATGGTCAGGGCGCCGTCAAGCACGTCGAACGCCTGCACGAAATGGCAGATGTCGACGATCTCAGCCTCAGGCTCAATATCCAGAATCACGCCCTTGAGGGCGCCGACAAAGTGATCGCTATTCCCAAAATCGGTGGTCAGAGTGACGATCGGACGCTGCGCCAATGGTTCCTCGCTGACGGAAGACAAACAACTCCTGTCAGTCGAAATTAATCGCTGGTAACCTCAGCGGTCAAGGCACGGAGGTAATGACTGAACCAAGTGGCCGGTGATCACTGGCCAGTGATCAGTGGCCACTTGGCAGTTCTGACCACTAATCACCAATCACTGCTACTCGATGTGAATATCCCCTGAGCCGGTGCGCACGGTCAGCATCGGACCTCCGCCGCGCACTTTGCCGTTGATCGTCTTCCGTGTTTCCTGCACCCGTCCCTGCACCGTGGTCGTGATCGGAGCATCGACGTCCAACGATCCGGAATTGGTGGAAAGATTTGCGTCAAATGCTGCGTTCGCCGGCAGACGCACGTGCACGTTGCCTGATCCAGTCCGAACCTCCCACGCGCCGGTCTGCGTGCCTTCCGCGGTGATGTCGCCGCTGCCCGCCTCGCCGTGGAATCCACCGTTAATGCCGCGCGCTGTGATGTTGCCCGAGCCGGTGCGCAGATCGATATCGCCGCTGCCGGTCTCTTCCACTTCAACATCGCCGCTGCCCGTGCCCCCGCGCAAAGGTCCGGAGATTTCGCGCGCCCGCACATCACCCGATCCGGTTTGCAGACGGATCTCACCGCTAAGCTGATTCAGCCGCATGTCGCCCGACCCGCTCTGCAGGTCGGCATTTCCATGAACGCCTTCCATGGTCAGGTCTCCCGAGCCGCTGCGCGTTCTCACGTTTGCATCCGCGGGCACGGTGATCTCGTAATCGATGGAGATATCGCGCTGGTTCACATAGTCGATGTGAATGCCGTTTCCTTCCTGCCGCAGCGGAGGGTGCTGTTCAATCTCGCTAACGTCGGCGGGCCGGTTGCCCATGAGCCAGCGATCGCTGACAAAGATCTTGCCGCGCACCACAACCGACCCCGCTGGACCGCTGCGCACCGTGATATCGCCGGAGCGTGTGAGCACTTCCAGATCCACGGGACCGCTCACCTGAAATGTTTTTTCAAACGAGCCTTGCGGTGTGGAAGCAAATGCGATTGCGCTCGTGAACAACACAACCAGGGCGATCGCTCTCGATGGCGACCGCTTTGGGACTGAGAACGAAATCCTATGTCCATCCATATGGTCTTGACCCCCACGGAGTAGAAGCTGAAAGCCCCAAAGCTAAAGCTCGAAGCTTGACTTATTGCAGCACGACCTGATCGCCCTCTTTCAATCCGCTGAGGACTTCGGTTTTCGCGCCATTTGAGATTCCGATATTCACCGCAACCTTGTCCTTGCCGTCTTTGCCCTTGGGAGCGGGGATCTCCACCGAAGCCTTCTTATCCTTGTCGTAGAGGATCGCGCCTTCCGGAATCTGCAGCACGTTCTTGTGTTCTTCCAGAATAATTTCCGCGTTGGCGGTCATTTCAGCCTTCAGTTCGCCACCTGGGTTCTGAATCGACACGCGCACTTCAAACGTGGTTACGTTGTCCTTCTCCACGCCCATCGGCGAAATCTTCGTCACCTTGCCGCTGAAGGTCTTATCCTTGAACGATTCCACCTTGATCCGCGCGGGCTGGCCCAGATACACCTTGCCAATGTCGCTCTCGTCCACCTTGCCCTTCACATAGACTTCGCTGGTATCGCCCAGCGTCATCACCAGCGTGGCCGAAGATCCCAAGACCAGGATGGAGCTGACCGCATCGCCCATTTCCACATCGCGCGAGAGCACAATGCCGTCGATGGGAGAAACAATGTCGGTATAGCTGAGTTGCTCGTCCAGCTGCTTGAGATTGGCCTGGTCCTGCGCCACCTGCGCTGCCGACTGCGCGATCTTGGCCTTCAGCACCGTCACCTGCGCCTTCGACACGTTCTGCTTGTTCAGCGACATCTCATAGTTCTTCTCCGCGTCATCCAGCGCCGAAGCCGAGACCACGCCATCTTTCGCCATCCCGATCGCCCGGTCATAAGCGCGCTTCAACAGCGGTACATCCGGACCTTCCGCGTCCACTTTTGCCCGTTCAAAGTCGGCCTGAGAGCTCTTCAGGTTGGCGTCTGCCGCGTCCAAAGCCGCGCGCGACTGCGCCACCTGCGCCTCTATCTCCACCTTATCGAGCTGCGCCAGAAGCTGACCCTGTTTGACCCGATCGCCGTAGTCCACCAGCAACTTCTTCACAATGCCGCTGGCTTTGGACTTTACTTCAACCTTGGTGATCGGCGTCACTTTGCCGGTGGCCACGACGCTCTTGGCCAAGTCGCCTTTTTCCACTTTTGCCAGCTTCGAGGGGTCAATCTTGGTGCCGCCGCGCGTGGCCGCAAACACGCCGACCGCAATCAGCAGAACGATCACCGCCACAACTGCGCCATATATAAGCAGTTTGCGGCGCTTTTTCTTATGAGTTCCATTTCCGTTCACGACTGCCTCCTCGTATGAGCTCAAGATGGAGATAGGGCCGTCCTGCGCCCTCATTCTGTTGTACGCGGCCAGACCGCCTTTTGTTCCTTAGCTTTTATGCCCGAGACTTCAGACCAGACTCTTAAGCAATGTTGCGTAAGCAATGTTGCGGCGCCGCGAAACCAACTCCCCGCCTTCCCTTTAGACCCCACACCGGCTCAATTGGTTAGCCTGAATCAGCCAAATTTTCCGGGCGCTGTTCTCGATTCAATACGGCGGAGGAAATTCGCCGGCGGCGACCGGCCATCCTGACCCTGTGTGCAGCCCCTTTGAAATGTTAGAATTACCTTCTCCAATACTCGATATGATCGCCTTTGTGCTGCTCCGGGTGCTGTTGATTCTTCTCCTGGTGGCAGCGAATGCTTTTTTCGCCGCTGCAGAATTCTCGCTCATCAGCATTCGCGATACCCGCATCCAGCAGCTTATCGAAGCCGGTCGCATCGGCGCCCGCAATGTGCAGCGCCTTCATCAGCACCTCGATGAAGTCGTCAACGGCGTGCAACTGGGCATCACCATGGTCAGCCTCACCCTGGGCTGGATCGGCGAACCCATGGCCGCCCGCATGGTCGAAGCTCTTCGCTTCGTGCACGAAGTTCCCCACGCCGCCGTATATGCTCACGGCATCGCCATCGTGATCGCCTTCAGTTTGATCACTTACCTGCACGTGCTGCTCGGCGAGCTCGTCCCTAAAACTCTAGCCCTGCAGCGCGCCGAACAGATCGCGCTGGCCGTGGCTGCGCCCATGGAAGCGTTCCTCACCATCACCCGCCCGATTCTCTTCTTCATGCGCCGTTCCGGCGGTCTGGTCCTTCGCCTTTTCGGAGCCCGCGATGCTCGCCGCGGCGGCGCCGTCCACTCGCCCGACGAACTTAAGCTGATCGTCACCGCCAGCCGCCAGTTTGGACAGATTCCCGAGTTTCAGGAAGAGATGATCCACAATGCCATCGAACTCGATAGCATTACCGCCCGCGAAGTCATGGTGGCCCGCCCGGATATCTTTTCATTGCCGTCCGATCTCTCAATCGACGAAGCCCTAACCCGCGTGGTCGAGGGACAGCACTCGCGCATTCCCGCCTACGATCCGCAGCGCGGCCCCGAGCACATCGTCGGCGTGCTTTATTACAAAGAGCTGGTGCGCTGGGTGCGGCTGCGTCTCGCCAATCTCGGACAGCCGCTGGCCGCGCGCATCTCCCGCATGACCATCGGCCAAATCATGCACGACGTTCTGGTCGTTCCCGAAACCAAAGTGCTCGCCGAACTGCTGGCCGAGTTCAAACAACGCCGCCGACATTTGGCCGTCGTGGTCGACGAATTCGGTTCCACGGCCGGCGTCATTACGGTCGAAGACATTCTCGAGCAACTCGTCGGCGATATCGAAGACGAATTCGACATCTCCGTGCCTCAGCCCAATCTCGAAGACGAATCGGCGATGGCGCTCGACGGCGCCGTGAACATCCGCGACCTCGAAACCCAGCACGGCCTCATTCTTCCCCGCGACGCCGGCTTCGAAACTCTCGCCGGATTCATCCTGGCCCGCCTGCAAAGGATTCCCAGGCTCGGCGAATCCTTCGAATATGAAGGCCATCGCTTCACCGTAGAAGAAATGGAAGGCCATCGCATCGCCAGCGTGAAGATCGAGAAGCTGGAAAATGCCGAGAGCAAAGCGGAACCAGCAAAGCAGTCCGGAGACTAAGATTCCGAGACTAAGATAAAGTTCCTACTGTCTGTCATCCTGTCATCCTGAGGCCCCAACGACCAACGACCAACGGCTAACGACGACCGCCCAACGACTAACGACTAATGCCGAAAGCCCTTCTCCAACGCGTCCTCTACACCCTCCCAGTAATCTGGCTGGTAGTCAGCCTGGTCTTCCTCCTAATCCATCTCGTCCCCGGAGACCCCATCCAGCAAATGCTAGGCGAAGGCGCGCCGCCTGCCGACATTGCCGCCACGCGCCACGCCTACGGCCTCGACGCCCCGCTCGGCCAGCAATACATCCATTACTGGCGCGGCGTTCTCCACGGCGACCTCGGCCCCTCGTTCCGCTACAACCAAAGCGTCACGCGCTTAGTTGCCCAGCGCTATCCCTACACCCTGCAACTCACGCTGGCGTCGTTGTTCGTAGCCATCATTCTCTCGATCCCCGCAGGCGTGCGCTCGGCCCGCCGCCGCAACCGCTGGGACGACCGCCTGCTCTCCGTCGTCAGCCTCTTCGGCCTGTCATTCCCCAACTTCGCGCTCGGCCCCATTCTGATTCTTCTCTTCGCCATCAAACTCGGATGGCTTCCCGTCTCCGGCTCCGGCTCATTCGCGCATCTAATTCTTCCCGCGGTCACCATGGGCAGCGCGCTCGCCGCCATCCTCACCCGCATGGTCCGCACCTCCATGCTCGAAGAGCTCAGCCAGGACTACATCCGCACCGCCCGCGCCAAAGGCCTGCCCGAGCGCACGGTAGTCTACCGCCACGCCCTGCGCAACGCCATGATCCCCATCATCACCGTGCTAGGCCTGCAATTCGGCGCGTTGCTGGCAGGCGCAATCGTGACCGAAACCATCTTCTCCTGGCCCGGCATCGGCCGCCTCACCATCCAAGCCATCTCGAACCGCGATTACTACCTGGTGCAAGGCTGCATCCTGGCGATTGGCTTGACCTACGTCGCAGTAAACTTCCTGACGGACGTGCTGTATTCCGTGGCGAATCCGAGGATCAGACAGTGAAGATTGGACCTAAAGGAGACGTATGAGCATTTCGCCTCTAGAACGCTGGTATGCGAGCCAGTGGAATGGCGACTGGGAACATAGTTATGGCATTCGCGTCGATACTCTGGATAATCCCGGCTGGAGTGTCAAGATCGATCTGCGTGATACACGAAAACAAGACGGTGTACTGGAGAGAAAGCGAATAGATCGGAGTGAGAAGGATTGGATTCAGTGTTGGGCTGAGAAACAGCAGTTTCGGATTGCATGCGGACCGCTGAACTTATCGGAGGCGGGCGAAATGTTTGTCCGTTGGTTCGATGCAGAGCCGGACTGACCGCCCGGGCGCGTGATATCGCGCCTCAGATCGAGAATGCGATCCGCTTGCGACCGGCATGTTTCAACAGCACCGCAATGCCTCCGTACACTTCAGAGGTCCAGCCCAACTGCATGGGTCCTTCGCGCAAAAACCGCGCTCAGGATGACAAGGCTATAGAAGCACGACAATGTATGAATGCTGACGGGCGAATCCCACGCCCAGTTTTCCACCGCCGCAAAGTTCATCCATCACAGACAAGCACGTCAGCTCTTGTCATCCTGAGCCCCGCGTGCTCCAGCGCCGCCGGGAGCCATCACGCGAAGGACCTATGTAGTTTGTTGGCGTCACGACGAACCCACCAAAGCCGCCGCCGCTCGAAACTCGACAGCGTGACTGTCGCGTTTCAGCAAACACAGCAATGCCTTCCGCCCATCCCCAGTGGCGCAGCCCAACTACATGGGTCCTTCGCGCAAAAACCGCGCTCAGGATGACAAGGCATGAAAGCACGACAATGTATGAATGCTGACGGGCCGAATCCCACTCCCCAGTTTTCCACCGCCGCAAAGTTCGTCCATCACAGACATCTCGCCCCAGACTTGTCATCCTGAGCCCCGCGTGCTCCAGCGCCGTTGGGAGCCATCACGCGAAGGACCTATGTATTTTGTCTACATCATGACGAACCGCTCAATGACCCTGTACACAGGCGTCACCAACAATCTCATGCGTAGAGTTCGCGAACACAAAACAGGAATAGGTTCGAGATTCACCGCCAAGTACAAACTGGACCGCCTCGTCTATTTCGAGCGCTTCGAAGACGTCCACAACGCCATCGAACGCGAGAAGCGCATCAAGGGTTGGCTGCGGATCAAGAAAATAGCGCTGATCGTTTCAATGAATCCATCCTGGAAAGATTTGAGCGAGGAGTGGCACGAACGTCATCCATACCAACCACAGAGCGCCTAGCACCCTCAATCACCACCCGCCGCCCCACCAAAGCCGCCGCCCACTGCAAACTCGACAACGTAATGTCGCGTTTCGCGTCGCGAATGCGATCCACCTACGACCGGCTCGTCTTCAACAGCGCAGCCGTGCACGCCTTGAAATCTTGATAACACGCAGTATACGTGTTACACGTAATGTACGTGGATTTGAGCTATGAGCAAGCAGAATCTTACAGTTAGCCTGCCCCAACAGACGATCCGCAAGGCCAAAATCCTGGCTGCGCGGCGAGGCTCCTCGATCAGCGGCCTGCTCGCCGAGCAGATCGAGATCCTGGTCGGGGAGGAAGAAGCCTACGAACGCGCCGAGCGTCAGGCAACAGCGCTACTCGATCAAGGCTTTCATTTGGGCGGGGTGATCCGCTCCAGCCGGGACGAATGGCACAAACGAGATCGAACAAGCGGTGATCGAACAAACGATGATAGGTAAGACCTTCGTCGATACCAACGTCTTGATCTATGCTCACGACGCAGACGCGAAAGCCAAGCACGAAGCTGCCAAGAGCGTTCTGCGAGAACTGTGGAGCCAGCGTACCGGCGTGCTCAGCATGCAAGTGCTGCAGGAATTCTACGTGAACGTTACACGCAAGATTGCGACGCCGCTTCCTAAGGATGTAGCGCGGCTGGTGGTGAACAGCTACTCGATCTGGTGCGTGGAAACCACCCCGGTCGAAATTGCAGCGGCATTTCGCATCGAGGACGAATCTCGCATCGGTTTTTGGGATGCCCTGATCGTCGCCTCTGCAGCCAAGTCCGCGTCCAGCCGAATCCTCTCCGAGGATCTGAATGCCCAGCATCTGAACGACCAGCAAATGATCGCCGGCATCCGCGTCGAAAATCCGTTCCAGGCGCCGTGAGCGAGCGACCCATACTTTCGCTCGTTGCGAAGGCTCATTGCGAAGAATGAGCGGCGCAATCGCCCTTGACGTGTATATACCATTATCTTATCATGTATATACATAAAGGGAGAGCATTATGGCCGTAACCATGACGTCAATCCGCCTGGATACTCAACTGGCCGACGAGGCCGTGAAAGTCCTCGGCGCAAAATCCCGAACAGATGCCGTTCACATCGCCCTCCGCGAAATTGTCGCGCTCAAGCGCTTCAAAAAGCTGATGAAGAAGTATGAAGGGAAGCTTTCGTTCGAAGGGTACATTGATTGACCTGGTCATTTTCGACTCGTCGGTCATCATCGACGACCTTCGGTCGCCGCGCCATCGAGAGAGACTCCAGTCGGTCATCGGTGCCATCCGAATATCGTCTGTGGTTCTCGCGGAGTTATGGCGGGGCGCGGCGAAGCCTTCGGACCGCAAGTTCCTCATGGCTCTGGCGAGAAACCATCCGATCCTCACTCCGACACAAAAAAATTGGCTGGAATCGGGTGAGATGCTGGCCAGCATTCGTGCCGATCACGGCTTCGCGCCAACCAAATTGCGCGACCTGCATTTCGACGTTCTCATCGCACTCACCGCTCGCTCCCACGGAGCCCGCCTCATTACGACCAATCGGACAGATTTCGAACTGATCAATAGTTACCGCGAGATCAAGCTCGAAGTGTGGTGAACGCGCTCCAGGCTATTCGACCAGCTCTTTCCACAACCTACTGTGACATCTAACCTTGTCTTCCACAGTTTCAATCGGCGATCATGGTCGAAGCCGAAGCAGCGCCGGAACCGGGGCAACGTACGAGCTAACTCATTGCCGCTCAAGATTTTGCCCGCAAGTCATTGATGCCAATAGATCAAATCGCATTTCCGCGCTAACCCGATGATTCCAATATACCGGGGGGAGTACGGGTATACCCGGGTGGGTACGGACCGGGCGCATCCCTGACAAAACACTTAGGAATTGCACAACCCCGCGGCGCCCCGGAAGACGTGACTCGAAGAATAATTAGCAGTTAGAATTCCACAGGCTAACTTGTCCACCACCGCCATCTCGTTCCGCCGCTCGCTTGCTGGAAATGCCCGCCACAATCCGCTGGCGGCAACAGGCGTAGTGTTGGTCGTGGTCTTCGTGATCTTCGCGTTGTTCGCGCCCTGGATTGCGCCGCAAGACCCCGCATCCATCAACCTGCCAGCACGCCTCGACCTTCCATCGCGCTCGCACTGGTTCGGCACCGACGAACTGGGCCGCGACATTCTCTCGCGCATCATCTTCGGCGCGCGCATCTCGATGCTGGTCGGCAGCAGCGTCGTGCTCGCCTCACTCGCTCTCGGACTCATCATCGGCTCTATCGCCGGCTACTACGGCGGCAACATCGATCGCTTCGTCAACGTCGTCCTGATGAACGCATTCCTCTCGTTCCCCGGAATTCTTCTCGCCATTGCGTTCGTAGCGTTCCGCGGTCCCGGCATTTTCAATCTCATTCTCGCACTCTCGCTCGGCGGATGGGTCGGCTACGCCCGCCTCGTTCGCGGACAAGTCCTCGCCGCCCGCGAACGCGAGTTCGTCGAAGCCGCCCGCGCTCTCGGCGCCAGCGATCTGCGCATCATCGTCCGCCACATTCTGCCTAATATTATTCAGCCGGTAATCGTGCAAGCCGCCATCGGCATGGCAGGAGCCATCCTCGCCGAAGCTACCATGAGTTTTCTCGGTCTCGGCGTTCCGCCGCCCACGGCCAGTTGGGGCACGATGCTCAACGACGGCCGCGCGCATTTATTCGACGCGCCGCATCTTGTTCTCTTCCCCGCGCTCGCCGTGATGCTGGCCGTGCTCTCGTTCAACTTCATCGGCGACGCCCTGCGCGATTACCTCGATCCGCGCTCCCGCATCGAAGCCGGCTTGTAACCTCAGCAGGTTACTTTGCTTTCTCGTTTGATCGACAGAGTGGGGAATCTACGGTGTGACTTCAAACACAACGCTTCCCGTTGCAGCAACGCCCGCCGTGGTGCCATAAAGATTGCCGGAGCCGTCGAGGAACAGACCAGCCTGGGGCAATGTTCCATCCGAGCCTTGTCCGAAATTATGCAACACTGTTTCCGCCCACTCTCCACCCGTCGTAGGCGAGAGCTCGAAGACCGTGCCATCGCCGCTCGAATATAGGCTGTCTCGAACGTTCCCGCCGTGGGCGGTCGTGCCATAAAGATTGCCCGCGGCGTCAAACACCAGTTCTGTCGCGGGATTGGAACCGTCGGTCTTGAAGCCTTCAAACGCGTACAGCACATTCTCTTTCCAAGTACCGCCCGAACTCGGAGAGAGCTCAAAAACTGTGCCGCAAGTCGATAATCCATCCCACGCACAATCTCCGGCAACCCCTCCTTCCACAGTCGTGCCGTAAAGATTGCCCGCTCCGTCAAAAATCAAACTGGCCAGGGGATGTGCTCCGTCGCCGTTTGCGTTCGTGAAGGAATAAAGCACGGTCTCATTCCACGCACCGCCCACGCCGGGCGACAACTTAAACACCGTTCCACATCCCTGTGGATTGTTCCGCCCTACGAGGCAGCTCGCGCCATTGCCGCCTTGAGATGTCGTTCCATAAAGGTTGCCTTCAGCATCGACGATCAAACCTGCCTGCGGCGCACGCCCATCGCCGGGAAAGCCTGTAAAGGTATGGATCACGCTCTCAGTCCATGTTCCATTCGCTCCCGGCGCGAGCTTAAAAACTGTTCCCCAGTTGTAAAGGCCCCCTTCCACAGTCGTTCCGTAAAGATTGCCCGCTCCATCAAACACCAATCCGGCAAGAGGAGACTGCCCGTCATTGCCACCTGCGAAGGAGTAAAGCACCGTCTCGTCCCAACCGCCGCCAGGGGTTGGTGAAAGTTCGAACACAGTGCCGGAATACGCGGCTCCCCCATCTATCGTCGTACCGTAGAGATGGCCGGCTGAATCCATGACTAAGTCGCCGTAAGGTCCGTCGCCGTCGGGAGCAGTAAAGTGGTTCGTCTCCGTGAAGCTGTAAAGAATTTGCTCGTTCCACGCCCCGCCCGAACTCGGCGAGAGCTCGAAGACCGCCCCGGCGCCATAGGTTCCGCCGCCAATCGTCGTGCCGTACAGGTTTCCCGCGGCATCCGCAATCAAATCGGATTGGGAGTCGTTACCATCAGTGGTTGGAAAGGCATAAGCGGTGCTGGTGGTCCATTCACCGTTGCCGTTCGGTGCCAGTTCGAACACGGTCCCATTTAGTCCTCCATCCAAACCGCCGAGGTAGGTTGTGCCGTAAAGTCGCCCGCCGGGTCCCACCACCATGCTCCCCGCTGGGTCGTATGCGCTAGGCCCAATGAAATTGTGCAACACGCTGCCCGTCCATTGACCACCTGCGCCCGGGGACACCTCAAATACCGTTCCGCAGCCATTCACGCACTGATCAGTGATAGCCGAACGGCCACCTTCTTGAGTTGTGCCAAACAGGTTGCCCGCACTATCGATGAGCAGCGGAGAAGGACTTACTCCTTCAGGGGCGGACGCAGGATCTCCAAAACTATAGAGCACGCTTTCCGTCCACTGGCCACCGGAGCCCGGCTTCAATTGAAAAACAGTGCCACAGCCGCTGGAGGAAGTGCAGCCCGCAGCGTTGCCACCATACTCCGTGACGCCGTAGAGACTGCCGTCTTGATCGAAGATGCCCCCCCAAGATGGGTAGCTGCCGTCGTCCCCGCCCGCAAAGTTGTACAGCACAGTCTCATTCCAGGTTCCTCCCGCAGCGGGCGTCAGTTCAAAAACAACCCCGCTCTTATTGCTGCCGCCTTGCGACGCTGTTCCGTAAAGATTTCCAGCCCGGTCGAAAGCAAAGTTGCCGGAGGGCTGTCCACCGTCGGTACCACCACTGAATGTGTATAGGACATTCTCCGTCCAAGTTCCACCAGTTGATGGGGAAAGTTCAAAAATGAAGCCGTAAGCCGGACTATATCCATACGCTTCCCCGAAAATATTGCCAGATCCATCAATAGAAGGCCCGTTTGCTATGTATCCGTCAGCCAAGGCGGTAAAGTTGTACAAGACGCTTTCTTTCCAATCTCCACTTGCGGAGGGCATGAGGTCGAAGAAAACTCCCGCCCGATTAACCCCGCCCCCGGAAGTGTAACCGTAAAGGTTTCCGGCAACGTCCACCGCAACCCCCAGGGGATTCGCCCCGTCGAGACCGCCCATAAAGTTGTAAAGAACGTTCTCGGTCAAACTTCCATTGGAGTCGGGCGTCAGACGGTAAACCACCCCTTTGTTATAGAGGCCGCCTTGGGCGGTGCCATAAAAGTTTCCCATGGTGTCGGCAATCAGCCCATCGGGAAATTGGCCATGGGGAAACGCGCTGAACTGGTGCAGCACTTTTTCGGTCGAGCCCGCGGCTCGAAGGGAGCACAGGATGAGGGTGGCACAGAATACTGCCAGCCGACGTAATAGACGGATTTCCCTGGGTCTCATGAATTACTCCTAGAGGAAGGGATAAGAACGGGCCCGTCGCCGAAGCGGATTTCCCGCGCAGCCAGCAAGTATACAACGTGTCCGCCCGATCAGCGGTTTGTTTCCGGACCCGCCACGAAGCCGCTTCCGGTCCCCGGCGATTCATCCTCCATGTACGTCCGCGCCTCCGTAGTTGATGAATTTAGAACAACGGCCGAGCCAGCCGCCCCGCAACCTTCTGAAAACACGCCGAATCGAGTACTTGACTTAAATTGCAATATGAAATATAAATATGTCGATTTGAAATACAGCTAGGCGGGCGTGTGAAACTGGGAGAGAAGATACGGTACCTGCGCGAAGTGGAAGGCTCGTTGCGTGGACTGGGACGTCCTATGACGCAGCTTGAGATCGTGCGCGCCATGCACCAGGAACTGGGACGCGGCCGCGGGCTGGCGAAACAGAAGACCATCAGTCAGTCGTACTTATCGCAGATCGAAAGCGGCTCGCGCCCGCACATGACACAGTCATCGCGCGCGTTGCTGGCGAAGTTTTTCAAAGTGCATCCTGGCTTTTTGGTGGATGACCCTGAGGGTTATCACACCGAGCTGACTTCCGATCTGCGCACAACCGAAGGCCAGCTCGACGTTTGGCTGCTGCAGGGTTCGGAGCGCTTCATTAGCGATCCGGAAGTCAGCGATGTGCTCATCAAAGCCGCGCGCGAAAAAGACACGCGCCGCTGTTTGCTGTTGTTGGGCGCGATTCTCGACACGCCCGGCCTCGCCGAGCGCTTGTTGGAAGCTTTGCGGCCCGAGTTGATGGGCCGAACTGATGGCGGACGGCGAACATCGTCGCGAGCGGCACGCTCGCGGCACGGTGCAGAAGGGAGGCAGATCCCATGATGTTGGCTGAAATAATGTTGGCTGAAATGATGTTGGCTGGAATGACTTCCACTGGAATGACCTGGGCAGATTTCTACCTGATCTGCTTTGCCGTCGGCTTTTGCTTCAGTTTTTTTTCTTTCGTATTCGGAGGCTCGCGCAGCAGCCGCCTGCACGTGCCGCATTCTCACGGGCATGTGGCGGCGCAGGCTGGGGCAGCGCACGGGCCGCTTCCGGCTCATGCGCCTCTCGCCGGCGGAGCGCAGGCTCCCGCTGGCGCGTCCGCAACCGGCGGCCATCAGGGCATCGCGCGTGGCGGCAGCGTCTCGCCGTTCAACTTTCCGACCATAACTGCATTCCTGGCCTGGTTTGGCGGAACCGGGTATTTGCTCACGCGCTATTCCGGCTTGTGGGTTGGTTTTGGTTTGCTGGTTTCGGTTGCCATCGGACTGATTGGCGGAAGCGTTGTCTTCCTGTTTCTCAGCAAGGTGCTGATCTCGCCGGAAGAAACGATGGATTCCGCCGACTACGAAATGAGCGGCGTGCTGGGCCGAGTGTCGAGTTCGATCCGCGCGGGCGGAACCGGAGAAATCATCTACTCGCAAATGGGCACGCGGCGCACTTGCGGCGCGCGCAGCGAGGATGGCAGCGCCGTCGCCAAAGGCGTCGAGGTCATGGTTACGCGCTATGAAAAGGGAATTGCGTATGTGCGCCTGTGGAGCGAGATGTCAGGAGAATCACCGGAAGGATCAGCAAAGATTAGACCGCAAGACCTAAGAAGCGGAGAGCTGGGAACTGAGAACTGATTCAGGAGGAGGCGTTTATGCCACAGATTTCAGGCATGGTTGAGATTTGGATTTTTGTAGGGCTGGGAGTAATGGTGATTCTGTTCCTCATGGGCGGAATGGCGCGCATCTATCGCAAAGCGGGGCCGCACGAAGCGCTCATTGTGTACGGGCTCGGCGGCACCCGCGTGGTGAAAGGGCATGGCACGCTGGTGTTGCCCATGGTGCAGGTGTGCCGTGACCTTTCTTTGGAGCTGATGTCGTTTGACGTCGCTCCGCAGCAGGATCTTTACACCAAGCAAGGTGTCGCGGTCACGGTGGAAGCGGTCGCGCAAATCAAAGTCAAGTCGGATGTGGAATCGATCCTGACCGCATCCGAGCAGTTCCTGACCAAGTCTCCGCCGGAACGGGAAGGCTTGATCCGGCTGGTGATGGAAGGACATCTGCGCGGCATCATCGGCCAGCTCACGGTGGAAGAAATCGTCAAACAGCCGGAGATGGTCGGAGACCGTATGCGCGGCACCTGTGCCGACGACATGAACAAGATGGGGCTCGAGGTGATCTCGTTCACCATTAAAGAAGTGCGCGACAAGAACGAATACATCACCAACATGGGCAAGCCGGATGTGGCGCGCATCAAGCGCGATGCCGACGTGGCTACAGCCGAAGCCGACCGCGATACGGCGATCAAACGCGCGCTGGCGCAGCGGGAATCGGCCGTGGCCAAAGCGCAAGCCGATCAGGACCGCGTTCTGGCCGAGACCTTGTCGTTGGCCAAGCAAGCCGAGGCGCAGCGCGACCTTGAAGTGAAGAGAGCGCAATTTCTGGAAGTCACCAAGCGCCAGCAGGCGCAGGCCGACAAGGCGTACGACATCCAGACCAACATCATGCAACAGCAGGTGATCGCCGAGCAGGTGAAGGTGCAGCAGATCGAGAAAGAGCAACAGGTCAAGGTGCAGGAGGCGGAAATCAACCGCCGCGAAAAAGAGTTGATCGCAACCGTGCTGAAGGGTGCGGAAATCGAGCGTCAGCGAATCGAGACTCTCGCCGCGGCCGAGAAGCAGCGCCTGATCGCGGAGGCCGAAGGCCAGGCGTCGTCGATACGCGCGCAGGGTGAGGCTGAAGCCGAAATTATTTTCAAGAAAGGCGAAGCCGAAGCCAAAGCCATGAACGTGAAAGCCGAGGCTTATCAGGAATACAACCAGGCCGCGGTGATCGACAAACTTTTCGCCAGTATGCCGGAAATAGTGAAGGCGCTGGCCGCTCCGCTGGCGAACGTCGACAAGATCACCATCGTCTCCACCGGAAACGGCGAAGCCGCCGGAATGAACAAGATCACCGGCGACATCACCAAGATGGCGGCGCAGGTGCCGGCGCTGTTCGAGACGCTCTCGGGCATGCCGCTGGCGGAATTGCTGGGGAAAGTGCGGCAGCTCGGCGATAAGACGCCGAAGCCGGGCGATGTGCCGAAGTAAAAGAGAAGCGCGCGGCAATGCTTGAGTGGGACGGGCGAGCCTCCCGTCCCGCTGAGCGCAGCGAGGCGAGGATTTGGAGTCGAGCTTATGAGAAGCAAGCCGAAAGGGATGGGATTGGGCATCGCCCTGGGTACGGCGCTGGGCGCGGTTGCCGGCGTTATGGCTGGACATGTCGCAATCTGGCTGGCGGTTGGAATGGCGATTGGCGTCGCGATCGGCAGCACGGTCCGGCGCCAAAAAAACGAGTGTCCGAAGTGCGCCGCTCTGCACGTGTCACATGAAGATCGGGCACATGAAGTGAATATGAAACAGTTACAGAGCTAGGAGCTCAAAAGGAGTCCGTCATGGCATTACTGGAGCGTGTTTCGACGTTGGTACGGGCCAACCTCAACGACCTGATCGACAAGGCCGAGGAGCCGGAAAAGATGATCAAGCAGGTGATTCTCGACATGCACAACCAGCTGCTGCAAGTGAAGACGCAGGTAGCGATTGCCATTGCCGACGAGCATCTACTGGAAAAGAAACAGAAAGAAAACGCAGACAAGGTTGCGGAGTGGATGCGCAAGGCCGAGTTGTCGGTCGACAAGAAACAGGACGATCTGGCGCGGGCCTCACTGCAGCGCGTGGAAAGCTATCGCGAGCTGAGCGAAAACTTCGCGCAGCAGGTGACCGACCAGAAAGCGCAAGTGGAGAATCTGAAATCGGCGCTGCGCCAACTGGAGCAGAAGTTGACCGAGGCGCAGGCCAAGGCCGATCTGCTGATCGCACAGCATCGCCGCGCCCGCGCCGTGGGCAAGGCCAGCGACGCTCGCCTGGCGATGGGCGATGGTTCGAAGGCCGCGGCGTTCGACCGTATGAAACGCAAAGTAGAGCATTCGGAGGCGGTGGGCCAGGCCAAGTCGGAAATTGCCGGCGACAACATGGACGACCGCCTGGCCGCACTGGAGAAAGAGGATCGGATTGAGCAGTTGCTGGCGGAGCTGAAGGGGAAGCGGGGAGCGTAATCGGGCCGTCTGCCGACTGTTCTGGGTGACGACCGCGGTCCCGATTTGGTATCATGTTCATACCAAGTATGACAAAGTAACAACCATGAGAGAGACCACGACCTTCACAGTATCCCTTCCGCCGGCGATGGCGAAGGAAATCCAGCGAGCCATGAAGGTAGAGCACCGGACGCGTTCAGAGTTGGTGCGGGAAGCGCTGCGAATGTATTTATCGGCGCGGTTGATTCATGCCGAGCTGCCAACGCCCGCCGAAGCGCGCGCATATCGCCGTGGGATGGCCGCCTACAGGCGCGGCGATTCTATGACGCTCGAGGAGTATCTCGATGGCATGGACCGTCGTCCTCGCCGGCCCCGCAAGAAGGTCTCTTAAGCGGATTCCGGCGGGCGACAAGACGCGCATCCTTGCCGCTTTGGCGGAGATGCAGCGGAACCCATTTCAAGGCGATATCCGCAAACTTCAAGGACTCCCCGGGTTTCGCCGGCGTGTGGGAGACTGGCGTATCTTCTTCGAGGTTGTGCCTGAGCGCAGGCATGTCGTGATTGCGGCGATCGAGCGGCGAACCTCGACGACTTATTGACTCCGGACCTGTGATCGGCTGCATGGCTCCGGCGCTTCAGAACCAGTCGCTGCGGTAGGCGACCCACCAGGAGATGAACAGGATGGGGATGGTGGCTGCCACTCCCCACCAGAGCGGCAGCAGGAAGTCGGCAATGAGGCCGAGGACAACGAAGACAGCCCAGAAGATTTTGCGCTCCATAGCGAGAATTGTATGCTGAGGATCGGACTTCGGGCGTCGGGCGTCGGACTTCGGACCTCAGATCTTTGGCTCAGATGTCGCATGTAGACGGGCGGGCGCTCCTGGTAAAGAGGGCCAAGGGTCAAAACTGCGCCGCCACCAACGGCTTGCATCCATTGACGGGAGAACCTGCATCTCTGTATTTTCAATCTTGACCTTCAAAGTGCGATTTCAAGGATATTCATGAAGCAGCTGGCAATGGCAGGGATCCTGGCGCTGGGAATGATGGCCGGCGGGTGTGGCACGACCACGAATACGGAAGCCTCGGCCGTCAATGGCACGTGGCAAGCGGCGATCACCCTGGGCGACGGCGCGGCAACCCAGTACGACTTCATTACATCGTTTTCGGCGCCCAGCAGCGGAACCGGATCGTTGGGCGTCGGCTACTTTTCGTTTAACACCGCGGGGTCGTGCTTTATGACGGGGACGAGCGCGAGCGGCACGTTTACGCTGACCAGCGACGTGAACAGCGTGATTAGCGGCAGCTTTACGTTTGCAGTGCAATCGGGGTCGCCGGCGGGCAATACGCTGTCGCTGACCGGGACACAGACGGGAAACACCATCACCGGGACCTGGACGCTGACGGGAAGCTCGGCCTGCACGGGCGCAGGAAACTTCACCATGACGCAGACCACCTAAACTCAGACCTTAGACCTCGGACCTCGGACCTTCACCCTCGGACAATCCCCCGCCGGACTTTTGTTCTGTGGCGTTCGCTGCGGTACAGTGTGAGCTTATGAAACGCTCGCTGCAAGAGGTGGCTGAGGCGGTGGGAGCGCGCCTGCATGGGGATGGCAAGGCTCAGGTGAGCGGTGTGGCGAGCATTGTAACGGCCTCGGCGGAGGATTTGGTGTTTGTGGAGGATGAGAAGTTTCTGGCGTCGGCGCTGGGGTCGCGGGCGGGTGCGGTGATCGCGGGAGGATTTGCGGCTGCGGCTGCGTCCGGTAAACCGATGCTGATCAGCGAGCATCCGAAGCTGGCGTTTGCGCGGGCGGCGCGGTTGTTCAGGGAAAGACGTGGCGAAGAGAAAGTTGGCGGCCACGCGCCATGCGATAGTGACGCTCGAGGCGCGGGAGCAGCACGCGAAAAAGTACACGGGACCGCGGTGGTGGCGGCTTCGGCGCGCGTTGCTTCTGGGGCGGTGGTGGGAGAGCGGGCGGTGATTGGGGAGCAGGCGGAAATTGGCGAAGACACGCAGATCGGCGCCGGGTGCGTGATTGGCATGGGAGTGAAGATCGGGGCGGAGTGCGAGATTTATCCGAACGTGACGATTTATGCTGGATCGACGCTGGGTGAGCGCGTGATTGTTCATGCGGGCGCAGTGTTGGGGAGCGATGGCTTTGGATATGTGCGGGACCGGACCACTGGGCACTGCGAAAAATTCCCGCAGGTGGGCCGGCTGGTGATTGAAGACGATGTGGAGATCGGCGCCAACACGGCCATCGACCGCGGGGCTCTGGAGGAAACGCGCATCGGACGCGGGGCGAAGATCGACAACCTGGTACACATCGGGCACAACTGCCGGATTGGCGAAAATGTTGTGATTGCGGCGCAGACCGGTCTTTCGGGAGGCGTTGTGATCGAAAACAATGTGGTGCTGGGCGGGCAGGTGGGCATTGGCGAACATGCGCGCATTGAAGAAGGAGTGATGCTGGGCGGGCAGGGCGGAGTGCTGCCCAACAAAGTCTTGCGCGGCAAAGGAGTAGCGTTTTGGGGCACTCCGGCGCAACCGGTGCGCGAGTATTTGAAGCAGTTGGCGGTGCTGGCGAGGTTGGGAAAGAAGAAGTAAAAGGCGGACCTTGGACCTCAGACCTCGGACCTCAGCTTGAGATTCGTGCTTCGGACTTTGAACGTCGGGCTCGACTCTCGAGATCGGGCTTCTCAATCAGAGGCGCGCGCGGGTGTTGGGTCTTATGGTCTTTGGGTTTAAGGTCCGAGGTCTGAGGTCCGAGGTCCGAGGTCCGAGGTCTGGGGTCCGAGGTCTGACGTGTGACGTCGAGTTGAGTTTATGGCGATCGTCGTCGTTGGCGGACATTCGCGGAGCGTAGGGAAAACCAGCGTTGTGGCGGGACTGATCGCGGCGCTGCGCGAATGCGACTGGACGGCGGTGAAGATTACGCAATACGGGCATGGCGTGTGCTCGGCCAACGGAGAAGCGTGCGACTGCGCGACGGCCGACCATTCGTGGGCGATTTCGGAGGAACGCAATCGCTCGGGTGAGTCGGACACATCGCGCTTCCTGCTGGCGGGAGCGTCGCGGGCACTTTGGGTGCGGACGGAGCAAGGCAGGCTGGCTGAAGCGATGCCAGCTTTGCGGGAGCGACTTCACGGCGCGCGCAATGTGGTGGTGGAATCGAACAGCGTGCTGCGATTTCTGCGTCCGGATTTGTATTTGACTGTGCTCGATCCGGCAACGGAGGATTTCAAGAATTCCGCGCAGGAATTTCTGGATCGGGCCAGCGCTGTGATTCTTCACAACGGAACGGCCGGCGAGGCTGCATGGCAGAAAGTTTCGTTAAAGCCGGTGGCGGAGCGGCCGGTGTTTCGCATCACGCCGCCTGAGTATGTGACCGCGCCGATAGTGGAGTTTGTACGGCGTGCGCTGGAATCGGCAAAAGCGGACCTCGGACGTCAGACCTCGGACCTAAGACCTCAGACCTAAGGCCTCAGGGCTCGGATGTCCAACCACGCAGAGGTCTGAGGTCCAAGGTCTGAGGTCTGAGGTCTGAGGTCTGAGGCCTGAGGTCTGAGGCCTGAGGTCCGACGCCGGGTTTGTTATTCTTTTCCTTGCGGCACATTCATCCCAGCGCCTGGCTGTTGGTGGTTTTGTCGTCACTCCTGCAGGTTCTCATCTTTCCTCTGCCCGGGCTTTACCTTCTCTCATGGATTGCGCTGGCTCCGCTGATGCTGGCTTTGCTGCGCGCGCGGCCGGCGGGGGAATTGGAAGTGGATGGCGACGTCAATCTTCAGGCTGCTACGCCCGGGCAGGCGTTTCTGCTCGCCTACGTTTGCGGCATTCTCTGGTACGGAGGCACGTGTTACTGGATCTACGACACCATGCGCCAGTATGGTGGCTTGAGCGCGCCGGCGGCGGCGCTGGCCCTGTTTCTTTTTTGTCTTTACCTGGGGTTGTATCACGGACTGTTCGGTCTGGTGCTGGGTTGGTTGGTGGGCCCGGGGCGGGACAATCGGCGGGCGCTGGTGGCGGCGCCATTTTTGTGGGTAGGGGTTGAGCTGGCGCGGACGCGGGTGACCGGGTTCCCGTGGAATCTGCTGGGTACGGCGCAGGTGGATAACGTTTCGCTTTGCCGTATCGCTACATGGACGGGCGTTTACGGAATCTCGTTTGAGATCATGCTGGTGAACGTGGCTGTAGCGGCGTCGTTTGTGGTGCCGCGGAAGAAGCGCACCACGCTGCTGGTAGCTGCGGTGGCTGCGGCTGCGGTGTTGCAGGCGGGACGATTGGTGGAGGCTCCGGCCGCAGGAGCAAACCACACGGCGCTGCTGATGCAGCAGAATGTTCCAGTTTCGGCGAATTGGACGCGAGATTATTTCGAGAGTACTCTGCACGAACTGACCGAGATGAGCGAGAAAGCCGCTGCATCGAATGCGGTTGTGGGTTCGCCGGAAGAAACGGGATCGAACAAAATCGATCTGATTGTTTGGCCGGAATCGCCGGCGCCTTTTTATGCCAACGATCCGATCTTTCGCGATGCGGTGAGCGGGATGGCCCGCCAGACAGGCGTTTGGACGGTCACTGGTTCGATTGGAATTGCGCCCGCCGGGCAAAGCGGGCGAGCGCCTTCGCAGGTTTTCAATTCTGCCGCGCTGGTAGATCCCGCCGGCGAGTGGACGGCACGCTACGACAAGGTGCATCTGGTGCCGTTTGGCGAGTATTTGCCATTTCCGAAACTGTTCGCCTTCGCTGGCGGATTGACGAAAGAGGTCGGCGAGTTTACCGCCGGCGCGTCGCGGGCGCCGCTGCAGGCGGGCGGCGCACGGTTGGGAGTGTTCATTTGTTACGAATCGATATTTCCCGACGAGGTGCGGCAGTTTGCCGACCGGGGCGCGCAAGTGCTGGTGAATATTTCAAACGACGGATGGTACGGCGACAGCGGAGCGTATGCGCAGCATCTGAATCAAACCCGCATGAGAGCGATTGAGAACGATCGCTGGCTGCTGAGCGCGACGAACACCGGAGTAACGGCTGCGATTGATCCCTACGGACGCGTGGTGGCGCGAGCGCCGCGTAAAGAGCGCACCACGCTGGCGGCGCCGTATGCCCTCACCTCCGTAACCACGTTTTACACGCGGCATGGCGACTGGCTCGCATATCTCTGTGCGATAATTTCTATAGCGGCGTTAGTGGAGCGATTCGCGTTCCGCGGTGCGCTTCACAATCTATCTGGAAGTTAGGGTTGAGCCATCCCCATGATTCAGGAACTGGAACAGGAATACTCGGCGCTGAACAGGAAGGTCCACGAACTCCGGGAGTATCTTTGACGCGGAGAAGGTCCGTCCGCAATTAGCGGAAATCGAGAAGCAGGCCGCCGACCCGAATCTATGGTCGAATCCGCAAAAATCCCAGCAGGTGATGCGCGAGAAGAAGCGGCTGGAGCACGTTCTGGCCACGGACGCCGATCTGGAGCGCCGCGGCAGCGACATCGCCGCCTACTTCGATCTGGCCCGCGAAGGCGAAAACGTGGATGCCGACTTGCGCCGCGAGATCGACGCGCTGCGCGAACTGATCGACAAGCTGGAGACGGCGACTCTGCTTTCGGGCGAGAACGACGCCCGCAATGCGATCGTGACGATTCATCCCGGCGCGGGCGGAACGGAGTCGCAGGATTGGGCCGACATGCTGCTGCGAATGTACTTGCGCTGGGCGGAGCGGCAGGGCTTCGAAACGGTGCTGTATGACTATCAGCCCGGCGAAGAGGCAGGGCTGAAATCGGCGACGTTTGCCGTGAACGGCGAATACGCCTTCGGGCTGCTGAGCGGCGAAATCGGCGTACACCGGCTGGTGCGGATTTCCCCGTTCGACCAGGCCAAGCGACGGCACACTTCGTTTGCCAGCGTATATGTTTCGCCGGAAATCGACGACAGCATTGAAGTCGTCATCAAGCCGGAGGATCTGCGCGTGGATACGTACCGTTCGAGCGGCAAGGGTGGCCAGCACGTGAACACCACCGACTCCGCGGTGCGCATGACGCACCTCCCCACCGGCCTGGTGTCAAGCTGCCAGAACGAACGTTCGCAGCACAAAAATCGTGAGCGCGCCATGAGTATGCTGCGCTCGAAAATTTACGAGTATGAGATGGAGAAAAAGCGAGAGGCTACGAGGAAGATTGAGGACTCGAAGCTTGATATCGATTTCGGATCGCAGATTCGATCGTATGTGTTGCAGCCTTACCGGCTGATCAAAGATCACCGCACCAAGACGGAAGTGGGCGATGTGGACCGCGTGATTGACGGAGACTTGCAGCCCTTCATCCGGGCGTATCTGCAGATGCGGCGCGGGGAGAAACGATAGGCGTGAGGAAAAGCTCAGCCCAGCACAAAGGACGCGGAGTCTCAGCGAACGGCGTCCGCAAGAAACCGGCGGGCGTGAAGCTTGGTCCGCGGTTTCTGCGGGCGTTTGAATTTGCGGCTGAAAAACATGCCGGGCAGACGCGCAAGACCACAACCGTCCCTTACATCGCGCATTTGATGGGCGTGGCATCTCTGGCTTTGGAATTTGGCGGCGACGAGGATGTGGCGATTGCGGCGCTGCTCCACGATGTTGTGGAAGATTGCGGCGGAGCGCCCATGTTGCAAGAAGTACGGCGGCGGTTTGGGAAACGCGTGGCCAAAATCGTCGACGGCTGCACGGACTCCGACACCGAGCCGAAGCCGCCGTGGCGCGAGCGCAAGGAGACTTACATCCGGCACTTGAAGAAGGCCGATGCGGATACGCGGCTGGTTTCGGCGGCTGACAAGCTGAACAACGTGCGTTCCATTCTTGCCGACTATCGCGCAATCGGAGAGTCGATCTGGACCAGATTCAGCGGTGGGCGCGAAGGCACGCTTTGGTACTATCGGGCTTTGCTGGACGAATTTTTGCGGCGCAAGCCGAGCCGGCTGGTGCGCGAGTTCGAGCTGGCAGTGAGGGAACTCGAGTCGGCCGCGCACGCGACTGGACAGCGGGACAAGGCCGCGGATTCCTCAAGTCGGGACGCATCCAGGAATGACAAGCGATTTTTCTCGAATCGAGCTTTTCTTGACCCACGAGTAGAGGCGTGAGCTCATGCCGCGAATGATCGATCAACTCCGGGCCTCCAAGCTACCGGCGAACATGATGCAATTCGCGGCACGTGGCGCCCTGGCAGTTCCGCCGGATGAAAACATCGAAATTCTGGTGTATTTGGCGAAATACAACAAAGTTTTTGGCGACCTTGCCCGCATGACCCTGGCGGGCTGGGACGAAAAGGCTTCGCTGGCGGCGGCGGCCGATCCGAAAACGGCGAGCGTCGTACTCGACTATCTGATCGCTCCCGAGAACCTGCGGCCTGTACTGCTCCCGGCGTTGCTGGAGAACCCTTCCATCGCGGATCATGTGTTGGCCAAGTTTGCGGTTTCGGCTTCTCGTGATGCGATCAAGGCCATGCTTGAGAGTCCGCGAGTGCGCGGTTCGTTCGCGATTCTGGACTCTCTCAAATCGAGTCCTTACCTGAACGCCAATGAAACGAGCAAGGTCGGGGAACTGCTGAGCGGGGGAGATGGCAAGGCGCCGGAGGCCTCATCCGCGGCGGGTTCTCAGAGAGTTGAGTCGATCGCGCCGGCGAGCGAGCTCGATCCTGAAACCACATCGGACGGAGAAGCCGATGCCCGCGAGGTTGCCGACGAAGACGTTTCCGCTTATCTCGCCGGCCACGCGACGGAGATTGCAGCGGAACAGGGCAAGCCGTTTCAGCCGATCGGGGGAATTCTCGATTCCTCGGAGCATGATTCTTCCCCGGAAAGTACCGGCCAGGCGGGCGCAGGCGCCGCCGCCCCGCCTATTGCCGGCGCTCCGGCGGTAGCGTTGCAGCCCCAGACTGCGAGTACCGCGGCAAATCCGGCGGCTGGCGTGAAGAAACCGCTGCCTCACGTCGAACCCAAACGCGAGAACACGGTGCAGAAGATCAACCACCTCGACGTGAAGGGGCGGATCCAACTGGCGATGAAGGGCAACAAGGAAGAGCGCTCGATTCTGATCCGCGACGGCACCAAAGTGGTTGCCCTGGCGGTGCTGGAAGCGCCCAAGCTGTCCGATGGAGAAGTGGAGAAATTTGCCAGCCAGAAGAATGTCCTGGAGGCGGTTCTGCGCCAGATTCCCCTGAAGCGCCGCTTCATGAAGAATTACATCGTCGTGCGCAATCTGGTGGGGAACCCGCGCACGCCCATCGACCTTTCCCTGGGCCTGATGAAAAACGTGCTGGTGCAGGATCTGAAAAACATCTCCACCAACAAGGAAATCTCGGAAACGATTCGCAAGTTGGCACTGAAAATGTACAAGCAGAAGATGGACGCGATGAATAAGAAATAAACAACGCGGAGTGCGAACAGAACCGGCATCTTGGCCAAGCCCGATCCGATTACGGAACTGCTGCAGAATTCGAAAACCATTGCCGTGGTAGGGCTTTCCGCCAATCCGCTGCGGCCGAGCCACGGAGTTGCGGCCTACATGCAGAGCCACGGATACCGCATTATTCCTGTGAATCCGGGCATCGAAACTTGCCTGGGCGAAAAAGCGTTTCCGTCGCTGATGGAAGTGCCGGAGAAAATCGACATTGTGAACATTTTCCGGCGGCCGGTGTTTGTGGAAGAAGTCGTGGACCAGGCCATTCGACTCAAAGTGCCCGCCATTTGGATGCAGGAAGAAGTGATTCACGAGGAAGCCGCGGAAAAGGCGCGCCGAGCCGGAATTTTTGTGGTGATGGATCGCTGCATTTTGAAAGAGCACCGGGCACGGTTCCGCTAGCCTGTCTGCGTCTATATCTTTGGACTAAATCTCTTTTTCTGAGCGAGCTGGCTCCGAGCGCGCAGAGTCGTTCTCTACCGCCTGTGAGCGCAAGCGTTGAATTCCTTCCATGCGTTCGCGAATGCGTTTTTCCGCTCCTTCGTTCGTCGGCTGGTAGTAGACGCGGTCGCGCAGATTGTCGGGCAGGCATTGCATGTCTGCGACTTTGCCTTCGACATCGTGCGCGTATTGATAGTCTTTGCCGTAACCGAGGCCCTTCATCAGGCCGGTGGGAGCGTTGCGCAGGTGCAGCGGCACAGGCTCGGCGGCGGTTTGTTCAACATCCTGCTGCACGCTTCCGTACGCGGTGTAGAGTGCGTTTGATTTAGGAGCGACCGAAAGATAAACGACGGCCTGCGCCAATGCGAGATTGCCTTCCGGCATGCCGATAAAATCCACCGCATCGCGTGCGGCCATGCAGAGTGAGAGCGCGTTGGGATCGGCGAGGCCGATATCTTCCACCGCCATGCGCACCACGCGTCGTGCGACATAGAGCGGATCTTCGCCCGCTTCCAGCATGCGTCCCAGCCAGTAAAGAGCGGCGTCGGCGTCGCTGTTGCGCACGGATTTGTGCAGGGCCGAAATCAGGTTGTAGTGTTCTTCGCCGGTCTTGTCGTAGAGCAGGACGCGCTTTTGGAGCGCGTCGTGGACGATTTCGTCCGTGATCTCCGGCGCCGCCTTACCCGCTTGCCGCTGCGCCAACCCGGCGGCAACTTCCAGCACGTTGTAGGCGCTGCGCGCATCGCCGCTGGTGTAGCTGGCGATTTTCTTGAGCACCTCATCCGAAGCGGTGAGATGCATCGCCCCCAGCCCGCGTTCCTGGTCGGCGAGCGCGCTCTTGAGCAGTTCCACGATTTGCTCTTCGGTCAGCGGTTTCAGGACATAGACGCGGCAGCGGGAGAGCAAGGCCGAGTTGATCTCGAATGAAGGATTTTCGGTGGTGGCGCCAATCAGTCGGATATTGCCTTTTTCCACGTGCGGCAGAAAGGCATCCTGCTGGGCTTTGTTGAAACGATGAATCTCATCGATGAAAACGATGGTTCGCGTGCCGTATTGACGCGCGCGCTCGGCGTCGGCCATCACCTGCTTGATCTCTTTGATCCCGGCGAGCACGGCGGAGAATTCGATGAACTCCGCTTTAGTCATGTTCGCGATGATCTTCGCCAGCGTGGTTTTGCCCGTGCCCGGGGGGCCCCAGAAGATGAAAGAGCCGGTGTCGTCGCGCTCGATCTGAGTGCGCAGGGGCTTACCGGGGCCGATCAGGTGCTCCTGTCCGGCGTAGTCCGCGAGCGTGCGCGGACGCATGCGATCGGCCAGGGGCCGCGTGCGGTCAGTGGCGTTGTCGGCGTTCGGAGTGGGCTGGAAAAGTCCCATCAAAATCTATTTCACCACAGAGGCACAGAGACACCGAGAAAACCGGAAAAACTCAAAGAACCCTGCGGATAATGCCTTGCGTCAAGAATTCGATGGACTATTTTCCTTGTTTTCTCTGTGTCTCTGTGTCTCTGTGGTGAACATGCTCTTACTTTCTTTGCCTCGCGGCTTCGTACAGCACGATGCTTGCCGCCACGCCAGCGTTGAGGGATTCCACTTGCGTAGTGTGCGGAATGGCGATAACTTCATCGATCGTGGCCATGACCTCGCGCGAGAGGCCTGCGCCCTCGTTGCCGAAGAAGATCGCGACCGCGGACTTCAAATCTGATTGATCCAACGGCGTTCCCTTGTGCGAAGAGGTTGCGAGCAGGCGTATGCCGCGTGCCCGCAGCTTTTCGGAAACCTCTTCCAACTTCCCCGGCGCTGACCCGCCATGTCCGTGAACTATGGGCAGGCGAAAGACCGATCCCGCCGAGGCGCGAATCACTTTCGTATTGAACGGGCTCACCGTGCCTTCGCCCAGCACAACCCCGGCGCTGCCAAAGGCCTCAGCCGAGCGCAGGATTGTGCCCAGATTGCCGGGGTCTTGCAGGCCGGCGAGAACGATGACCGGCCCAACTTGCAGCCGTTCCAGTACGTCGTCGAGCGAGAACTCTTTGAGGCGTACCAGCGCGGCCACTCCTTGCGGCGATTCGCTGGGCACGACGCTGTCAAAGAGTTTGTCTGGCAGCAACAGCGCTTCCACGTGCGCACGAACCTGCGGCAAAAGCCGCTCCGCGCGATCCTGCGCCGACTCGCGGAAGAATACGGCGCGGAAGCGCAAGCCGCTGCGAATGGCTTCTTCGATGATGCGCAGGCCGTCGATGGCGCAGTCGCCCTCTTCGGTGGGCTCGGCACGCGAGAACGCCTGGCGCAACTGCTTGACCAGCGGGTTGTGGCGGCCCTCGATGCGGCGAAGGCGGTGCTGAGCGCCGGCGGCGATTTCTGAGGTCGGTCTCATACCCACGCTGGTAACTGCATCATACGCGGTTCGTCCGGTTCGCAAGCTTTTGCCGTATTATGATAAGTTCCACGTCCTAATAACCTCAAGCAACAGCAAGTGGGAAGGGAGCGCTGTGCGCGCCGAGATCGTAAAAATTAATTGTGACAACCCTGAAGCGTCGCTGGTGAAGTACGCCGCCGATCAGATTCGAGCCGGCGAAGTGCTGGGCATGCCCACGGACACGTTTTACGGGTTGGCGGCCGATCCGTTCAACCTGCGCGCCGTTGACCGGGTTTACGACATCAAGACGCGCTCACGGCACAAGCCGCTGTCGCTGCTGATCGAAAATGTGGATCATGCAGAAGAACTGGCCAAGCCGCTGCCCGAGGAGTTTTACGCGCTGACGCGCAAGTACTGGCCGGGACCGCTGACCATCATCGTGAGGGCGGGATCGCGCCTGCCGCTTAAGGTGACGGCCAACACCGGCAACGTGGCGCTGCGCGTGCCGAGCGCGAAGATTCCGCTGGCGGTGGTGACGGCGGCGGCGATTCCGATCACCGCTACTTCCGCCAATCTCAGTGGCGCGTCCGAGTGCACCAGCGCCGACCAGGTGCGTGACCAACTCCAGGAGCGCATTAACATTATCGTAGATGGGGGGCCTTCGCCGCGCGACATTGCGTCCACCATTGTGGATCTCAGTGACGAAGTTGCGCGCTGGCGCGTCATTCGCGAAGGCGCGATTCCCGCCGAGGAGATTTCCCGCTTCTTTGCCCAAGGATGAGTGACGACAACGCCAAACGGCATCCGCGACGCCGCTGGCTTCTGCGGCTGGCGGTTCTGGCCGCGCTGGCCGTAGCGACGTATCTCACTCTGATCGGCATTCGTATCGTTCGCGAAGGTTCGCTCCAGGAAGTCCATGCGGCGGATGCCATCGTGGTGTTTGGAGCTGCGGAGTACGCGGGCCATCCCTCGCCGGTGTTGCGCGCGCGGCTCGATCATGCGTTCGATCTCTTTCAGCGCGGCATTGCGCCGGTTGTGATTACCACGGGCGGCGCAGCCGCTGATCCTAGCTTCAGCGAAGGTGGTGTGGGCCGCGATTACCTGATCCATCGCGGAATTCCCGAACGGAACTTGATTGCGGAGATGCAAGGTCGCGATACGGCTGAGTCCGCGGTGCGGGTTGCGGTGATCATGCGCGCCAACGGCCTGCGCAGTTGCGTCGCGGTCAGCGATGCCTATCACGTGTTCCGCATCAAGAAACTGCTGGAGCATGAAGGAATCGGTCCAGTCTATGTTGCGCCGCGGCCCGACTCGCGGCCGCATGGCGCTGCGCAGCGCGTGTTTGCTGTGCTCCGCGAGGCGAGCAGCTATCTGCTGTGGAAGCTGGGAATGACATAAAAGCGGCGTCGGACCTTGGACCTCAGACCTTGGACCTCAGGCTTCGGCGGTTGAAGTCGGAGGTCTGAAGTCCGAGGTCTGAGGTCTGAGGTCCGTTTTCACCAGCCGTTTCTTTCTCGCAGGCTGGTGATGTGGGCCACGTGATGGCGGCCGTGCCACGCATAGAGCGCCAGATTCTTCTCCAGACTTACCGCACCTAGTTCGGGATGGCGAAAGGTGCGCTTCCAGTCTTGCGGCTGGAGCGCGCGCAGCAGCCGTACCCAGCGATCATGCAGCGAATCCAACATGCTCAGAGAAACTTCGATCGGAGTCGATTTCGTATCCGCAAGTTCAGCCCAGCGGTCTTCGGCGTAGGGCTTGATGGTTGGCTCCTCTTCGGTGAGCGCGAGCTTGAAGCGAATGTAGGCATTGAGATGACTATCGGGCACGTGGTGGATGACTTGGCGAACGGTCCAGCCTTCGGGGCGATAGGGCGTGTCGAGTTGTTGTTCTGAGAGCCCTTCGATGGCTGCGCGCAGCCGACTTGGCATTTGCTCGATGTGGTCGAGCAGTTCCTGTCTCTGCTCCGGTGTGGGCGGGCCTTCGTAGGTGAACTTGCCGACGGGATAGCGCAGATCGGTCATTGTGTCTTCTCCGAGTCGGATCCGAATCAAACAACTTGCTTCCGGGATGAGCGTCGACGCCGTGAGGGTTCAGGAAAAGCGGCGGTGGGCACCCGCTGATTTCCGGCGTTTCGCCATGCGGTTCGCGGCTGTGGATTTGCGACCAAAATAAATTTCGGCGTTGGCAACCTGGAGAACTCTTCCCTCTAGTTGCCCGGTCCGTACCGCCTTGATGTAGCCCCCTCCCCCTTTTTGCATAATATTTAGAATCATCGAGTTAGCGCGAAATTCCCCGCAAATCCGAAGGTCTAAAGAACTTAAGTACTAAACTCTTTCAAACAAAGGAGTTGCGCCCCGATTTTCGCCCTGCGTCCCCGCATTGTGCGGGCTGGCTGCACTGCCTCCGCTTGGGCAATGATGAGGCAATCGGAACTGCGGGGCAAGGTCAGATGTCACAATGGGTTGTGGATTTCTTAGGCGGAAGGAGTCTTATGATTCCATCCGCTCGTGCTTCTTGGGAGCGGCAATGCCCAGGAACACCAGGACGGCACGGTTCAGCCGAAGTACGTCATCGTCGGCAAGGCGGCCGATGTGGGCGCCAATTCTTGATTTCGGGACGGTGGTGATTTTATCCACCATGAGCCGGCAAGGCGCGCGCAAGCCGTTGCTTTCGTTTGGCTCGACCACAATACGAAACAAGGGAGCATCGGTAGGGTCGGTCGTAAAGGCGCAGATCGTGACCGAATCCGTGTTGTCGAAGCGATCGTCTTGCAGAATTACAGCCGGACGGGGCTTTCCGGCGTAGTATTTGCCGCCGGCGACGGTCCAAATCTCGCCTCGCGTCATCTCGCCACGCTGGATTTCGCCACGGCTACGCTCCGCCCCAATCTGAGGTGGCATCGATGAAATCCTGGTCCCGCTTAGCGTGAGGGCTGTTGGCGACAGCAAGGGACTGGCGATGCGCTTCTTTCACAAACGCGGACGAACGCACGTCCGCGACCCATATCTGGATGGGGCGCAGGCCTTGCTGGCGAAGCCGCTTGCGGTGCGCCCTGACCTTATCCCGGGATGGCTTGGGGCGAGTTGTGGGTGGCATATCCGCTATGGTTACATGTAACCTACTACAGCGTCTGCCGAGATGCAACCTCTGCCCTCGTGACTGCCACTTTCAATTTGCCGTTTCGCAATGTACAATTTGAATACGTACATCGAGGAGGCCCTGCCATGCCGAGAGTTGCCGTCGAAGATAACCGCCGGATGTCGCTGCGGATTCGGGCCGAGGAAAAAGCTCTACTGTTGCGCGCGGTGGCGTTGAAGCATACCGACTTGACGGATTTTGTCATTCACCATGCGTTGCGTGCCGCCAAGGCTGTCATTGAGCAGGCGGATCATGTGCAGCTCTCCGAGAGGGATAGTTTGCGGGTGCTCGATCTGCTGGAGAACCCGCCTGCGCCGAACGCAAAACTGCTGGCAGCGGCGCGGGCATTGCCGAAGCGGCGGTAACCGTGACGGCGTGGCACGAAGAAGCGATCAGCAAAAAACATGACCGGGAAGCGTTCGACTGTGGGGATGAGGCGCTCAACGAATTCTTGCGCCGTTACGCCCGCAAAAGCCACGAGCGGGGCGGCGCGAAAACTTTCCTTGCGATTGACGATGCCGACAAAACCATCCTCGGCTTTTATAGTCTGAGCCCCGCATCAGTTGACTATGCGCGGACGCCGGAGACGGTACGCCGCGGGCTGGCGCGGCATGACGTGCCGGGCTTCCGCCTAGCGCGGCTGGCTGTAGATCGCAGGTTCCAGGGGCAGGGACTTGGCGGGCAGCTTCTGCTGTCGGCGGGCAGACGCTGCCTGTTGGCCGCGGCAGAGGTCGGCGGCACTGTGCTTGTCATCGACGCCAAGAATGAAAGGGTGGCAGCGTGGTATGCCGGCTATGGGGCTGTGCCGCGGCTGGACGCGCCGTTAACCCTGCTGCTGCCGTTGGGGACGGTCGAGGCTGCGCTCAAAAAGGCGGGGGGATTCTGAAGCGCATTCTGACTGTAGGGCGCTCCACTCATGCTATAGGCGGGCTTGACTGTGGCTACAATTGTGGGTACCATGGACGGTGGAATTCGCCTGGAATTAGGCAAAGCGCGACTGGGTGCTGGCGGAGCGAGGGATCGATTTTCTGCGCATTGCCTTCGCCTTATTTGGCGGTCGTCCCCTTCTCACAGTACCAACGCCACGGGACGATGAGGACCGATTTCTGAGTGTTGGTTTGATGGAGGGGAAATTCTTCGCGGTGGTTTGGACTTGGCGCGACAAGGCGGTACGAATTATCACAGCAAGGAGGGCGAGAGATGAGGAAGAAAAGCGGTACCGTGCGCTATACGGCTAAGCAGATCAAGAACAAGATCGCACGAGGGGAAGACCGGACGAATTGGGCCAAAGTGAATGCCACGACTGGCGCCGGGCTGGAAGCATCGATCCGCGCCGATGTGGATGACGTGCGAGGCGAGCCCGACTGGACACAGAGCGTGATGGGTATCCCGGCTCCCAAAGACCATATCAATATCCGCATCGACCACGATGTTTTGGAATGGTTCAAGAAGAACGGCAGAGGCTACCAGACCCTGATGAACAATGTGCTGCGAGCCTTTGTGCAAACGCGGCAACATCGCGTGAAACTGAAATTGAAATTATAGCCGTCCCTCAACGACTTTCCGGGAGCCGGGGCCGGAACCCGCTCAGTTAACTACAACCCCTAGGGCTTAGGCGAGACTGACCCCATTTCCTCTGGCTTCGCATTTCGATTCCTCGCGCCCTAAGATTTGTGCATCCAAGTTGCGTTTTGGGCTAAACTCGCAATTCTGGGTGGGTTAGGCGGTTTTCTAGTTGCTGTAGAGAACTGTCGTCCTACGGTTTGTCATCCTGAAGCCCGCGCTTTCTGCGGGCGAAGGACCTATGTACTCGCTGCGGCGTCGGTGGTGCAAGCAAAATGCATAGGTCCTTCGTCGGGAGTCTCTCGCTTCGCGAGAGACTCCGCTTCCTCAGGATGACATGGTGATTACTTACACGAGAGGGATTATGGCAGCTTCGGTTTGGTCTGGACACTTAACTTTTGGACTCATCTCCATGCCGGTGCGACTGTTTTCGGGGGCGCGCAGTTCCGGCATTTCGTTCAACATGCTGCATCGCACGGATAAGGTGCGGGTAAAGCAGCAATACATATGCCCGGTCGAGAATGTCGTAGTCGATCGCGGAGACATCGTCAAGGGCTACGAGTTTCGCAAAGACGAATACATCATCATCGAGCCGGAAGAGATCAAGAAAATCGAGCCGCAGACTGCCAAGACCATGGAGATTTTGGAGTTCGTGAAGGCGGCTGAGGTTGATCCGGTGTATTTCGAGTCGTCGTATTACATGATGCCGGAAGAGGCGGGACGGCGTCCTTATGCGCTGCTGACCAAAGCGCTGGAAGAAAGCGAATACGTGGCCATCGCCAAGATCACCATGCACAATCGCGAATACACAGTGTTTTTGCGGCCGCACGAAGGCGGAATGATGCTGCACACCATGTACTACGCCGAAGAAGTGAAGAAGGTGGAAGGCTTTGGCGCGCCGGATGTGGAGTTGAAAGAAGCTGAAGTGAAAGTGGCGCACCAGTTGATTGAGGCTCTGGCCGACGAGTGGGACCCGGAAAAGTATAAAGACAGTTTCCAGGAAAACCTGAAGAAGCTGATTGAAACCAAGCTTGAAGGCGGAGAAGTGGCCGCAGTGGAGCAGCCGAAGAAACTGGCTCCGGTGATTGATCTGATGGCTGCGCTGAAGCAGAGCCTGGCGCAGATGGAAGGCAAGAAAAAGCCAGCCGCTGCGGCGAGAGATCAGGAGCCGGCCGCAGCCGCCGGAGGCAAGGGGCGGCGCGGACGTTGAAATGGGCTTCGGGCTCAGGCTTTCAGGCTTCGGCGAGAAAAACCAAGCTAGCGTTCGGCGGGTAGTGAAGTTCACCGGCCGCCTTCGGGCCGCTATCCCGCCAGATGCTTCGCGACCTTACAATAAAGGTCAACCGCTTCGGCCAGTTGCTGTTTCTCGATGTACTCGCCTTCGGTGTGGGCCACGTGAATGGAGCCGGGGCCGACCAGTAGCGGTTCGCCCCAGTTGCCGAGTTGAGGGATGTCGGTGGTGAAAGCTGCGATCATGGTGGGCAGGCCCTCGATGGTGCGCAGGCGAAGGAAGGGAATCTCCAGAGGAAATTCGATTTTCACCTGATCGCCCGCGGTGGCGACAATCTGGCGGCGCAACTCGTCCGACGGGCCAATGAGACGGTAAAGCAGATCGGCGCGGGCGCTGTCGGGAATCACGTTGGGTGCACGACCGCCTTCGATCAATCCGATGTTCAGCGTGCAGGGGCCGATCTCCGGATCGTTGGGCAAGGGCATGGCGAGCAGGCGAGTGAGGGCTTCGACCAGCTTGTCGATGGCGGAGTCGCCGAGTTCGGGATACGCCGAATGCGCCATGCGTCCCGAAGCGATCACTTCGACGCGCAGCGTGCCTTTCGAGGCCAGCGCAATGCAATTCTCGGTGGGCTCGCCATTGACGAGAAAACGGCTGGCTGGTATTTGTTTGTCCAATATCTGCGCGTTGGCTACTGTTGCGCCCAAGCTGTCGCGCTCTTCGCCTACCACGAAAAGCAGACCGGTAAAAATCCCCTCTTGCCGTAGACGATGGGCAGCGGCGATCTGCGCGGCGATGATACCCTTCGCATCGCACGCGCCGCGGCCGTAAATGCGCGTCTCATCTTCGGACGAGGGAATGAAGGGCGGAACGGTATCCATGTGCGTGGAAAAAATAACGGCGGGACGTGCGTGCTCGGGCGAGACGGCATAGAGGTTGAATCGGCCCCGTTCCACTGGCATGGTCTTGGTCTGGAAACCCAGCCGGCAGAGTTCGCGGTAGAGGAATTGTCCAACCGGCGCTTCATTGCCGCTGATGGATTCGATGTCGATAAGCTGGCGCGTGAGCGCGACGGCATCCATGGGGAGAGGATAGCAGAGGTGGGTTGACTTCAGACCTCAGACCTCAGACTTCAGGCTTCGGGCCTCAGACTTCGGACTTCGGATTTCGGATCCAGGACCGAGTCTCTTCCTTTATCAACAGACTTAATACCATTCGTCGATCCCGTGTAATCTGAAGACGTGATTTCTTCCGGCGCAACGATTCGCTCGCTCTTTCTCGATGGCCCGGTTGGGCGGCTGGAGGCGCTGCTCAATGCGGGCGCTGAGGATGCGACCCATGCTGCGCTGGTTTGTCATCCTCATCCGATGTTCGGCGGAACGCTGCACAACAAAGTTGTGTTTCACACGATGAAGGCATTGAATAGTTTTGGTTTTCCCGTATTGCGCTTCAATTTTCGTGGTACCGGACTCAGCCAGGGAGAGCATGATCGCGGAGAAGGAGAAGTGGACGATGTAAGTTCGGCGCTCAACTGGCTGGATGCGGAGTTCCACCTGCCGCTGATGTTTGCGGGATTCTCATTCGGCGCCGCGGTTGGTTTGCGCGCGGCGTGTGCCGATGCACGAGTGAAAGCCGCGATCGGCGTGGGAACGCCCGTGGCGCCTGTGGCTGCGGATACGGAAGCTCCGCGCACGTACAACTTCGATTTTCTGCGGGACTGTGGGAAGCCGAAATTATTTGTCAGCGGGGCGCGAGATCAGTTCGGTCCCCGAGGCAGGCTGGAGGCGCTTGTGGCGTCGACTCCGGAGCCGAAGCAACTTGTCTTGATTGAAGGCGCGGATCATTTCTTCGAGGGGCGGCTGCGCGAATTGCGTGAGGCTATTGAAGTATGGGTGAGACAAGCTGTCAGCTATCAGCCGTCAGCGCTCAGCTAAACCGCGGTTCGAAATGCTTTCGAGGAATGTGCTTGTCTCGTGCACAATCTAGCCCGCCCCTTCTTTGATTTCTTGATGCATCACGGTTTTTGCTGATGGCTGACGGCTAAAAGCTGTCTCTATAATCCTTATGCTCGACGCCGATCGCGACCACGAATTCCGCTCCATGCGCGCAGTCGCACGCGAAATCTTTCGCCATGCGCTGGCCGAAGCCTCGATTGCCAAGGCATTTGCGCGGCACGTGCATTGCGAACGGGGTGTGTTGCAAATTTGCGAGGATCTTTACGATCTTCAGTCGTATTCTCGTCTGCTGGTGCTCTCGATCGGAAAAGCTGGACACACGATGGTAGAAGCGTTGGCCGAGCGGGTTGGAGCGTCTGCAATCGAGGGCATCGTGGCGAGTTCGGTTGTGCCTTCATCGCAAGTGCGCGGTTTTCGTTATTTTCGCGGCGGGCATCCGACCCCGAACGCGGAGTCCATTCAGGCGGCCGGCGCTACCCTGCGCGCGCTGCAGGCGCAAACACAAGCCTCGCTTGTGATTTTTCTGTTGAGCGGAGGGGGATCGTCGATCATGGAGAAGCCGATTGACGACGAAATCTCGCTCGACGATTTGATCGCCACCTACCGCGCGCTGGTGCACTCGGGTGCGCCCATCGCCGAGATCAACACGATTCGCAAGCATCTCTCTGCCACAAAAGGCGGACGGTTGGCGCAGGCGGCGTTTCCGGCGCAACAGGTTTCGCTGCTGGTATCGGACGTTCCCGACAGCACGCCCGATGCCCTGGCTTCCGGGCCGACCATGCCCGATTCGAGCACAGCCGAAGATTGCTATCGCATCGCGGCGAAATACGATCTTCTGCAGCAGTTTCCGGTTGCCACACAAGAACTATTTGAGCGGCAGGCGCTGGAAGAAACGCCGAAGTCAGACGACCAGGCGTTCCACCGTTCGCGCTGGTGGCCGGTACTTTCAAGTCAGACTGCCGTCGAGGAGGCGATCGCAGCGGCCAGAGCCGCGGGGTTCACGGCGTATGTGGACAACTCGTGTGACGACTGGGACTATGAACGCGCGGCCGAGTACTTGCTGGACCGCGTCCGTGTATTGAGAAGAGAAACGGAGCGAGTGTGCCTGATTTCCGGAGGAGAAGTGACGGTGAAGGTCAGCAACGGCGGAGTGGGCGGACGGAACCAGCAGTTTGCTCTGGCCTGCGCGAAAGAGATAGCCGGAGAAAACATCACGGTGTTGAGCGCTGGAACCGACGGAGTGGATGGCAACAGTCCGGCGGCGGGCGCCGTCTGCGACGGCAGCACGGCTGCGCGCGCGCTTGCGAAAGGCCTGGATGTTAGCTCAGGGCTAAGCAGGTTCGACGCCTATCCGTTATTCAGCGCACTGGGCGATACGATCGAAACCGGACCCACCGGCAACAATCTGCGCGATTTGCGGATTCTTCTGGCGTACTAGTTTTCCGAGCCGAGAGCCAAGAGCGTCGCCTTCCTGCTTACTGCTTCACCAACTCAATTCGGCCAACGACTGCCTCGGCGTTGGCTGCGGGATCTCCGGAAGGAACAATTGTAAGTGTGGTCCGGCCGCTGAGCAGGTTACGGACCTGAAGCGATCTGGCGGTGTCGGTGATGTCAAAGCTAAAGAAAAATTCGGGATTGCCCGCCGAGACTCCAACCGAGTTGTAGAAATTAAGCGTACCGACAATGTGCGGATCCTCCAGCCTGGGGTGAGCGCGCCGCGGTAGATCCAGATAGACGTCATAGAAGACGCCCGGAGGCTCAGACGCTTTGAGATCCCTTATCACAAGGTAGAGGTGCTCCTCTGGCTTCAAGTTCTTGAGAGCCGCAGAAAGTGTCGATTCCTCAGCAGCGTCAACTGGAGCCAGGGTCAAAGTAATTGGGCCGGAGCCTAACTTTACCGGGAGCGGAGCAGCCGCAAGCATCTTCCTTTTGGAGTCGGGTGCGGAAGACACGGGTTCTACTCCACCACGTGTGTCCTGGCCCCGGAGAATCTCACCGCGCGAAGCCAAGCCGAACAAGAGAGATGCGGTGACCATCAGGCCAGTGTGTGTGATTCTCATGATCTGCCCTGCCCTTGGCTGCCAAGAGACTCCCTATTTCCTTAGACGCCAAATCGTCCAGAAAGTCACCCGCCTTAGACCATTTTACCTCCACACCAGCAGACGATGAAGCCACAAAGCGATTCTTCCTTGAATGCAGGCAACAAGCCGGAAGGGGCTTTGTGCAAGCCCTTCCGGTTCCGAGATGACACGATGAAAATTACTGCTCTACGAGTGAGATCTGACCGACTACGGGTTTGGCCTCGCCTTCGACTTCTCCGGCCGGGGCAATCGTGACGGTTGGCTTTTCAGGCACACCGCCCTTCGATTGCAGCTTTTTCGCCAGATCGGTGATGTCGAAGCTGTAGAACTTCTGGTTGGCGGCGTCAGTGTGAGCATGTTCGGCGTCAAAGAAGTTGATCGTGCCCACGTAATTGTCGTTTGCGCCGTTGGTTCGGGCGCCTTCGGGAAGATCGAGGTAAACGTCGTACAAGACTCCGGGTTGCGCGTTGGTTTGGAGATCCTTGAGGACCAAGTAGAGGGATTTTTGGGTGCCGAGAGCCTTTAGTTCGTCAGCCAGCAGCCTGTTCTTGTTGCCGGGGCTGTGCTCAAGCGTGAGACGTACGGGTCCGCGGCCGAGCGCCAAGCTGGGAGAAGCTGCCTCCGCAAAATTGGCGAAACGAGCGTTCAACAGGGCGATGTTAGCCGCAGGCCGGAAATTCGGTGGAGCAGGCTCCAACCGGTCATAGCTGTAACTCAGCTTGGCGATATCGTCGACCTCTCCATTTTTTTTCTTGACCGGTTTGCCATCTGCAGCAGCGAAGGTGAATTCTTTGCCGGTCCAGGGAGCGCCGGGATTCTTGCCACCATTCTTGTTCCAACTGGCCCACAGCCGGTCGATGTTGCAGTGATGCATCCAGAACACCGGGTCGCCCCCAGCCCAGGGAACGCTGCCCATGTTGGTCGTGTTTCCGACCGCCCCGTGAACGTTGCCATGTAAGCCGGAATCGAGCTTCAAATTAAATCCTTGCTGGACTCCATTGCGACTGTAGGTTCCTTGCCCGAGGGAAGGCTTGGCGTCCAGTATGTAATCGGGCGCGATGGGACTTCCGGTGTTGACTCCAGGATTGCGATTTGTCTTGGAGAGTACTCCGGAACGAAATTCATCCGGAATCTTGGCGCTGTCCTGGCCGGCCGAGTAATTCCAGTAAGGCAGCGTGAAGGAATCGTTCTTGGCGGCGTAACGGATGATCTCTTCGAAATAGTAGACAAACATGCGATGCCAGGGAAGAAAGTAGTCTTCCACATCGCCGCCTCGATGCGCCTGGCAAGTGTTCCACATCGCGTTGGCGAGATCCTTGTACGGGCTGGGACTGGGATAAGTGGAGTTAATCTTGTCTGTCTTGTTTTGAGGGGTACCTTGGGGAGGCACGGCGTGGGTGTACCACTGGAAGATCCAGTTTCTGGGGTCCCCTTCTTTTATGCTGTTCATCATATTGTTGACGGCATCGGCATAGATCTTCAACATCTGCTTGCCTTCGGGCGTGCGTGCCTCATAGCGAACGCGAGCGGTGGGCGAGGCAAATCCATATTTTGAAAAGCAAAGGCCGGCAGATACCGTAGCCATGCGTGCCATAAACGAGCGGCGCGATACTCTCGACATAGTGGTTCATCTCCTTCGCGAAAGAAAATCAGGAACATTCTATGTACTAAGGTGGTGTTGTCAATGTCAAAGTGGGGCTCCTGAAAATCTTACGAGAAAGGGCGGGATAGTTCGAGAGTAGCGGCCCAGTCACCCCCGTGGAGTACGGTCGTGATAAGTGCGGGACGTTCGAGTTAGTAAGTTGCCGGTGTGACCATGAAATAGCGGAGGCGGTGCAAAAACTGTACCCTTCGCGATTTCTCCTATGCGGCTTCGCCCTTCACCTGCACTCCGGCCCACTTTTCGAGCAAGGTGAGAGTTGCGGCGTAATCCAAATCCTGATGGCCGTCTTCGGTGGCCATTTCGTATATCTCCTCCACGGTTTCGAGAGCGGGCAGCTTGACCCGCGCTTCTTTAGCGGCTTCCAGCGTAAGCCGGATGTCCTTGTGCATCAGGCGAAGGGGAAAATTGGGAGTGAAGTCGCGCTGCAGAACAAACGGACCTTTGTAGTCCACCACGCCGGAGCGCACCATGGTGGCTTCGATTAGCGAGAGCAGTTGCTGCGGCTCGACGCCGAGCTTGGTGGCGAGAGTCAGCGCCTCGGCAAAGCCTTCGAAAATGAGGGCAATCTGCAGATTCATGGCCAGCTTGGTGGCCTGGCCCTTGCCGGTGTCGCCCATGCGGAAAATCTTCTTGCCCATGGCGGCGAACAGGGGCTTGAGACGTTCGATGGTTGCTTCGTCTCCCCCGACCATGAAAATCAACGTTCCATTCCCGGCTCCGATTTTGGAGCCGGTCATGGGCGCGTCGACGTAGGCGACGCCCTTCGCTCGGACCCGTTCGGCAAACTTCACTGTGGCCGAAGGAGAGATGGTGCTCGAATCGGCAATGATCATGCCTTCGGCCAGCGACTTCTCCACGCCGTCGGGACCGAACAAAACGCTCTCTACAGCCGCCGTGTCCGAGACGCAGAGCCAAACTACTTCCGCGCCCTGCGCCGCGGCCGCCGGAGTTGCCGCATCGCGCGCACCCTCCACCTGTTTCCCCGGAGTTCGATTCCACACCGCGACTTCATGGCCAGCCTTGGCCAGATTGCTCGCCATAGCGTGCCCCATGATCCCCAGACCCAAAAAAGCAACTCGCATTCTGCACCCTGCCCTGTAAGAGATACTAGAGTATGAAAGACGCCGAATTGCGATTAGATATGAGGCTGCGCTGGAGGTCAAGCAAGGATCAACAAGCAGGCATCAACAAGAATCGGAACTGGCGAATCCGCTACAAGAAACTCTGTATCAGAAACTCACCTTCAACGAGAACTCAATCACGCGGGGAGAGCCCAAAGCGAACACGCCGGAACCCAGCCCCAAGCGATTGCTGCTGGGTTGCTCGCCTGCGGTGCCGTTAACCGATCCGGGAGTGTTGCTCAAGGCGCCACTCAACGGATTCCCCGGTCCGTCAAAATTCGAGAGATTCATCACATTGAAGAAGGAAATCCCGGGCTGCACCTGAACCAACTCCCGGAACTTGTAGATCCAGTTCAAACTGACGTCGAAAGCGCGCAGCCAGCCCATGCCGGCTTCGTCGAAGGGAGCCGCAGGGACAACTTGTTGCACTCCACCCAAGGTCTGCAGTTGCCCGAGGGTAAACAAGCCGCTGTTGAGCAGCTGCTGCCCGGCAGGAGTAGGCTGACCGGCAAACCTGTGGTTGTAATTGCTGATCACCTGGTTGAGGTTGTCGGCATTCACTTGGTGTCCGAACGAGCCGATGTTGGTGCCCGGAAGCACGTCTCCGCCGGAACCGTTGGAGGCAAAACTGCCGTCGCCAGTGCCGTCGCCGGTGATATCGGTCACGAAGATACCGCCCGGGTTTCCGCTTGGACTCAGGGTGAGCGTCACCGGCAGCGGGCTGTAGAAATGGCCAATCATGCCCAGGCGGAAGTGAAAGGGCAGATCCATGGTGCCGCCGAAAGAAATCTGGTGTTTGCGGTCGAGCCCATTCGGCCCCAAGTACCGCTGCGGAGTGTTGAAGTCCGTGGCGATGGTAACGAAATCATTGTCGGTCGCCGACGCGATATAGCGCTGCAACTGATAGGACGCTTGCAGATCAAAGTTTGTAATAGCGGGAAACGGGTGCTCCAAGTGTTGTTTCAGTGACACCTGAACCGCTGTATTCTTCGCGTAACCGATGGGAAAGAGCATCTGGTTGGCGCCGAGATTCTGGTTAATGCCGGGGAAGGCGGCAGTCGGACATGGACTTCCGCCGCAGAATGAATAACCGGAATCGAGTCCGTTCGAGGCATAGCTGCTGATGGTCGCGCCCGCCTGGATGGCGCATTGAATGGACGCCTGATCAAATCCGGCACCGCAATTGAACTGCTGGTTTGTAGCTGAAATAGCAGCTTCGGCGTTCGCCACGTTGGGGAAGCGCGCATCGCCCACATGGTTGGTATCAATCGCCAGCAGCGTGTGGGTTTCAATGTTGCGCAGATAGTCTGCCGTAAAAACCACTCCCGGCTTTATCTCATGCTGGATGCCGATGTTCATTTGCACCGAGCGCGGGCTGACATAGCCTGGCGCTAACAGGTCCGTACCCGTAGCGTCCAGACCATCCGCCAGGGCCGTTCCGATGTACGAGGGATTGGGAGCCGATGAACCTACCGAGGCAGTGCTAACCTGATATTGAGCTTGCAATGCGGCGATAGCCGGCGCCGCTTGTCCGATGGGCTCACCGCAAAACGATAGGTCTGGCACCTGCCCGTTCGGCAGCGTAAAACCTGTGGCGGGCTGGCCGTTTGTGCACACCGTTGGGTTGGCCAGGAACAATCCCGTCTGCAACCGAGCTGGCCGGTCGAATTCGATGTTGTTCCAGATCGAGTTCTCGTAGAAGAGGCCAATGCCGCCGCGAAATACTGTCTTTCCTTTCTTGCCCGGATCCCATGCAATACCCAATTGCGGCGCGAAGTTGAGGTCGGGTTGGTGCACTCGATTTTCCAGACCCGAATAAAACTGATTGTCGAACTGAGCCAGCGCGGGAATGGAGCCCAGGTCGCTGTCGGTGCGGCCCGAGTCCCGCACATAACGCAAACCGTAGGTGATGGTGAAATTTGGTCTGAATTTCCAGGCGTCCCCGATATAGAGCGAAATCCGATTGTCCGGGCCGCTGCCGCCCGCGGGAAACCCAAAAGCTGGTATTTCTGAGTCGTAGCCTTGTCCATTTCCCAGGGCCACGGTGCTTGCCGGGTAGTTCAGCGGGTTGCTTGCTCCGCCAGGTAGACCCATGCACGCAGTGCCGCAATCGGTTATTTCCGCTCCCACCGCCGGCGCCAGCGCCAGGAAACTGGCAAAGCCTCCGCCGAAGATGTGGTTCCACCCGCCGCCATAACGAAGAATGTGCGCGCCGATTGCTTTGCTGCCGTCGTATTTGATCTGATGGTCGGACTGATAGGTTTGCTGCGGCGCCAGGAAGCTTGGACCGGAACAAAACGAGTCCGCGCCCGAGGTCAGGCAATCCGGATCGCCGCCAATCGCCAACTCAATGCTGGGCAGGGGGTCGTAGATGCCGGTTCCAATCGTTGCGTCCACGATTCCATTGCGGAATTTCGTATAGCCGAAGCGAATGCTGTGGGTATAACTGCCTGTACTGAAATCCAGCCCCATGGCATGAACGGGCGTGTGGTTCACATTCGCAAAAGGCTGGAACGAGTTGGGAATGATGGCCAGAACGCTTTTGTTCTCGTCATAGGAAAAGCGGTAGAAGAACTTATAGTTATTGTTAATCTGCCAGTCGAGGCGCCCCACCGCTTCCGATTCGCGAAAGGGCGAGTTGAAACTGCCGGTTATCGCGGAAAAGGGGCCGCTCGATAGAACCGGATCGAGCAAATCCTGCTTGGTCCGTTCGGCGTCGGCGAAGAAAAACAGCTTATCTTTCAGGATGGCTCCGCCGAAATTGCCGCCGAATTGATTGCGCTGGAAAGGATTGTCGGTTCCGCCGGGCAGGTCGGCATCCAGGGATTGATCGCGGAAAGAGTAGTATCCCTCGCCATGGTAAGCGTTCGTGCCCGATTTGGTGGTTACGTTCACCGAACCGGAAGACGTGAGTTCGGTGGAGAGATCGAGCGACGACTGCTGAATTTGAAATTCCTGAATAGCGCCCTCGGGCACGTTTTGCGTGGTGGTGCCTACCGTTTCGTCGCTGATGTCCAATCCGTCCACTTCGATGCGGGCCGTGCGCCCGAATCGGCCGCCGAATGAAATGGAAGAAAACCCGTTCTTGGTGGGGTCAAAGTTGCCGCCATCCTGGATCTGCACTCCCGGTTCCAACTGCGCCAGGTCGAGAAAATTCCGCCCGTTGATGGGCAGATTCTCGATTTGCTGCGTGGTCAGGACGCCTTGCACCGTGGCCTGTTCGGTGTTCACCGCGATCTCGGTGCCTTTTACCTCAACCACTTGAGAGGTTTGTCCCACCTGCAATTTTATGTTTCCCGGCGCAGTCACACCCACCTGCACCGTTACCGCAACCTCGGATGTCTTGAATCCTTGAGCTTCGACTCGCAATGTGTAATCCCCGGGAGTCAACGCGCCCGATGTATATGCTCCCGCAGAAGTGGTCGCGGTCTTTATCACACGTCCCGTAGCCTTATCGCTAATGGATATTTTTGCGCCGCTCACGACCGCGCCAGAGGGGTCCGTGACCAGACCCTGAATGCTGCCGGTAGAAATGGTTGTCTGCGCAAGCGAAGTCAAAGGGCAAAGCAGGACACACCACAGCAGAACGGACAGAAGAGAGACGGACGCAAGACAACTCCATGGCCTGCGCTGGAGCAAGCCGCTAACCGACAACATACTGCACCTTCCTTCTAGCATGTTTGTCCCACCCATGAAATCCATCAATGCCACGAAGCTCCCGATCGAAGACCTACCGATGCAGCGCTGCTCGCAAGCCGAGGCTAGCTTGAACTGACTGAAGCTCACGATTGGGCGAGTACCGGCGATTATACAGGCCAACATGTTCGCCAGCCGAGAACCGCGGCGCCCGATCATCAGCCATGGTGTTCTCAGTCGCCTTGCGCCATACCATTGAGCATTTCACCTCGCGGCGATACGGGATCTCATATCTTCGATGTAGATAAATGAAATCGTCCGCATCAGTGAATCAATCAAAAGTCCGACTTGACGGTGTAGTACCCCGCTCGATGCCGCACTCGATACGCTGCGGAATCCGCCACGCCAGCGATGCCGACCTGAATCCTGCGAAAGTCGGAGAACGATGTGCGCTGCGAGGGATAGTAAGCCAGCAGATACTGAGTGCGGAGCTCGTCGCTGATCTTGCGGAAGGCATCGTCGAGCTGCGCCATCGAGGTCGCATAGTAATACTTTCCGCCGGTGTCTTCGGAGAGCTGGATCAGGGCGTGTTCGCCCCCGGTTTCTCGTCCGGCGCTGCTCTCGATGGGGACAATGATGATGCTGTAGACCAGCGCTTCGGCCTCTTCGGCAGCGCGCAGGGCTTCTTTGTAATCTACCTTGCTGACGGTGTCGCCGCCATCGGTAATCAGCACGATGATTTTGCGTCCCTGGCGGCGGTCTAGTGATCGGGAGGTAACATAAATCGCGTCGTAGAGCGCCGTAGCCGCGCCCAGACGGATGTGATCGATGCCCTCGTCGATGCGTTTGAGGTCAGAAGTGAAACCCACGGACTGGTGTACGATTTCGTTGAAACCGTAGACCGAAAGCGCGTCGATGGGCCGCAGAATGGCGTGGGCAAAGCGCTTGGCTGAGGCCAGTTCCAACGGCAGATCGTGACGCGTGCTCAAGCTCGTGTCCACCGCCAGCGCGATGGAAAGCGGCAGGGCAGATTCTTTGTCGAACACAGCGATCTTTTGATCGCGGCCATCTTCCTGCAGGGTGAAGTTTTCCTTCTTGAGACCCCCAACCGGCGCCCCGTGGGCGTCGGAGACCGTCACATAGACGTTGACCAGTCTGACGTCGACTTTGAGGGTGGTGGCCGGTCCGGAAGATGGAGGACTCTGCTGCGCGTAAGCCAGGGCGCAAAGCAAGACCAGCGGAACCAGCGTTGCGGATTTTCTCATTCGGCAAAAGAAGTATACCTTCGCGGCAGAGCAGCCCTCGCGGCACATGCTGGCCCAACGCCCAAGGTAAAGTCACCCAGTCTGCCCAGTCTGCCAACGAAATCTGTCCAATTGCTGAGATCGCGAAGAAGTGCCGGCCACAAAACACGCGGCACATCGCTCACTTAGATGCAGGGCCCGCTATGGGGCTGCCTTGGGCCGGGGAATTTCGGCGGGGAACGGCTCGCCGTCGGCCCAGACGGCGCCGTCTTCGAAATGTTCTTTCTTCCAGATGGGGACAGCGCGTTTGAGGGTGTCGATCAGCCAGCGACAAGCGTCGAAGGCGGCGGCGCGATGGGCAGCGGCCACTACGATCAAGACGCTGGTTTCACCGATCTCCAGGCGTCCCAGGCGGTGCACGATGGCAACATCGCGGATTTGGAACTGTTGCAGCGCCTGCTCGGCCAGGCCCTCCATCTGCCGCAGCGCCATTTCCTCATAGGCCTCATAGTCGAGATAGAGCGTCCTGCGGCCACGAGTCTGGTTGCGGACCACCCCCTCGAAGACCACGGCCGCACCATCCTCGCCGCGCTTGAGGCTGGCCAGGACGCTCTGCGTGTCGATGCGATAGCGGACGAGGGAGGAACGGGCTGCACCTCCCGCGGCTTTTCCCGATCCGCCGCTTACCGGCGGCAGCAACGCGACCTCATCGTCCGGCTTCAGTTTGGTCTCCGCTCCTGCATACTGCTGATTCACCGCCACCGCGATCGAGGGCAGCGATTCTTTCAGGCGTGGATCCAGCGACACATAATGAGCCAGCACATCGCCGACTGATGCGTTTTCACGCAACTCAATCCAGTCGCTGGATTTTCCCGCGAGATCTTTCAACACGCCGAAAAAGAGAATGCGCACGCGCATAGGACCAGTTGCCAATGATTAGTGGCCAGTTGCCAGTGTAACGCGGGACAGAAAGATTCGATTTGACGCTGATACGGCGCACAAAACTTGCACCCCCTGGCAACTTGCGGAATCGAAACAGAAGCCCTCAAGAAGTTCTTAGCAAAGGATCGAAGACGATGAGCTCTTCCCTGACCATTCTCGGCATTGCCGGAAGTTTGCGGCAGGCCTCGTATAACCGCATGGCGCTGCGAGCGGCGCAACAGCTTGTTCCCGAAGACGCGAAGATCGAGATCTTCGATTTGCAGGGTATTCCGCTGTTCAACCAGGACCAGGAACTGACTCCGCCCGCGATCGTTACCGATTTCAAGCGGCGCATTCGCGCCGCAGACGCGATTCTGTTCGCGACCCCGGAGTACAGCTACAACCTGCCCGGCGTTCTGAAAAACGCCATCGATTGGGCATCGCGTCCTTATGGCGACAATTCGTGGAATGACAAACCGGTAGCCATCATGGGTGCGTCGCCGGGACTTCTAGGCACTGCACGGGCACAACTGCTGCTGCGGCCTCTGCTGACGTTTCTGAACATGCACACAGTCAACCAACCCGAGGTGATGATCGCAAAAGCGCACGAAAAGTTCGACGCGAGCGGCAACCTTATCGACGAGGCTTCGAAGAAACTGATTCAGCAACTCTTGCAGAACCTGGTGGACTGGACGCGGCGGCTGGCGCGGTAGCGACTCGACGAAAGCGTGCAAGCCTTTATGAACTCTTCGCCTTGGGATGGACGTAGCGCTCCATCTCGGCCGTCCACTTCAGAAAGCGCCAGAGATTGGCTCTCTCCCGCAGGGCGAACTCCCAGAATTCCAGAAAGCCAATCTGCGTCATCTTCACGCCGCAATAGGTTTCGATCCGCCACAACAAATACGGGCTGCGCCACGGAGCCAGGCGATGGCCTTTGGTCGCGTTCCAGAGAAAGCGAAGCGTGTAGCGCATGGCATCATAATAACCCATGTTAGAATCCTCTCTCCGCCAGGAACTTCCTTCCATGTCCGATGCAGATGCCCGCCAGAAGGCCGAAGACCACTACTATGCCGCGCTTGATTTGATGGCGGATGGAAAACTGGAACCGGCAGTTGCCGCGTATCGCGAGTCACTGGCTGCAGATCCGACATTCACCGAAGCTATGCACGGACTGGCGCGCGCGCTGCAGGATCTGCAGCGCTACGATGAGGCGATCGAAGTTGCACAACGAATCGCCGAACTGGACCCGGATGACGTTCTCGCGCACACCAGTCTCTCGATGTTGTACCAGAAAAAGGGGATGATTCCGGAGGCGGAAGCGGAAGCAAACAAGGCAAGGATTTTGGGGTGGAAGCAGCAATTGAAGAAGAGCTAGACCTCGGACCTTAGACCTCGGACCTCGGACATCGGCCGGGCACATTCCGGGTGTTAGCGGATGGCCGAGAGCGGACAGCTACAGCTCATACTTCTTCATCAAGTGCCGGAACGAGCGGTAAGAAATTCCCAGCAAGTCGGCCGCTTTGGTCTGCACACCGTTGGAACATTCGAGCGCATTCTGCAGCAGCGAGCGCTCGATGTTGGCGACATAACTCTCCATGCCCATGCCTTCGGGTAAAACCGCACTGCCGCTTTCAGACAAAGTGGAACCAGCGCCGGCCGCTGCTGCGGCGGCGCGGGCTTTGGGCCGTTCCGCGGGCAGTTCCAGGTGCAGCTCGTCGGTAGTTTCGAGGGCCACGGCGCGCTCGATCGTGTTCTCCAGTTGGCGGACATTGCCAGGCCACTCGTAGCCGCAAAGAGCTTGCAGCGAATCCTTTTCGAGACGCAGGATGCTGCGGCTTGCGGCCGCCGCGTATTTCTTGAGGAAGTGATTCGCCAGCAGCGGAATATCCTCCGGCCGCTCGCGCAGCGGCGGGACGCGCACCGGGATCACGTTGAGCCGGTAGTAGAGATCTTCGCGAAAAAGATTTTCGGCGACCGCTTTGTCGAGATTGCGGTTGGTGGCGGCGATGACCCGCACATCAATGGAGATTTCGCTGGTGCCGCCGACGGGCCGTACAGTGCGTTCCTGCAATACGCGGAGGAGTTTCACCTGCATGGCCAGCGTCATTTCACTGATTTCATCGAGGAAGATGGTGCCGCCGCCGGCCACTTCAAACAGCCCGCGCTTATTCTGGTTTGCACCGGTGAAAGCACCTTTCAAATAACCGAAGAGTTCGCTTTCCAGAAGTGTTTCCGGGAACGCGCCGCAGTTCACCGACACAAACGGCTCGGTTGCGCGCGGCGAGCAAATATGCACCGCCCGGGCGACGAGTTCCTTGCCGGTTCCGCTTTCGCCATTGATCAGCACAGTGCTGGCGGTGGAAGCGACGGTGCGGACCGTCTGCTTCAGCTTCTCCATGGCGGGACTGGAACCGATGATGTTGTCGAGCGAGTTGCGGGTTGCAGCATCCCGGCGCAAGGCAAAGTTCTGCTTGCTAAGAACCAGCTTTTCGAGGACGCGATTGATGGCCAGCTTAATCTCATCCACCAGGCCGGGACTTTTGCGGATGTAGTCGGACGCGCCGCCAGCTTTTACCGCTTCCACGGCGGCTTCGTAGTCGTCCACCGCGGTAATCAGAATCACCGGAGAATCCGGGGAGACGCGATGCGCATGGCGCAGCACTTCAATGCCGTCGATGTTCGGCATTTTGATATCGGTGACGATCACGTCGTAGAGCGCACCGTCGATCTTGTTCTTCGCGGCATGGCCCGACTGCACGGTTTCCACGCGGTGCCCGTCGCGGCGCAGGGCAATATCGAGCATTTCGCAGATGGAGCGCTCGTCGTCGCAAACCAGAATGTTAGCCACGGGCCCTCCCTCCCGACGCCACTGCCGCAAGTTGGCCTGCGGAGGCGGCCTGGAGCGTCAAAGCGACGCTGCCGCCTCGCCCGGCTGGCGTGGAGGACGATTTCTCCGTGTCAAGCCGCCGCAGCCGCAAAACAAAAGTCGTACCCTGGCCCTGTTTGGACCGTGCCCAGACCTTGCCTTCATGGGCTTGCGTAATCTGATAAACGATGGCCAACCCAAGTCCGGTGCCGCCCTCGAAGTTCGATTGGAACGGCTCGAAGATCTTTTCTGTTTGCTGTGGCGACATGCCTGTTCCGGTGTCGGTAAAGCTCACCTGCCAGTCGTCTCCCAGGGATTCGAGGGCCACCGTCAGAGTGCCTCCGTGGCGCATGGCGCGGACCGCGTTTTCGCAGAAGTTCCAAAATACCTGCTTGATCTTGTCGCCGTCGGCGAGCGTCCAGGCCTCACGAACCGAAAACCGGCGGTCGATGATGATGCCGGTGTCTTCCGCCGTCATGCGATGCTGCATCAGTGTGAGCGTGTCTTCCAGCAAGTGCACAAGATCGGCTTTGTCGAAGTGATATTGCTTGTTGCGGGAGTAAGCCAGAAAGTCGGTGATGATGGCGTTCAGACGCTGCGATTCGCGGGTGACGATCTCGAGCAGGCGGCGATGTTCGTCGCCCAGTTCCGGTGCGCCGGCCAGCATGCTGACCGAGCCGGCAATGGAAGTCAGCGGATTGCGAATCTCGTGAGCGATGGCTGCAGCCAGGCGCCCGACCGCAGCCAGACGGTCCTGCATGCGGACTTCCCGCTCCAGTCGCCGGATTTCGGTAAGATCGTCCAGCGCATAGACATAGCCGAGAACACCGCGCTCGGGCACGCTGAGGGCAGCCACTCTTACGCGGCAGGTTTTGCGAAAGCTTTTCGGCGTATCGAAGCGGACTTCCCCGTGCGCTTGCGCAGACTCAACGTTCGGCAGAGCATCGAGAAACAGATCCGCAACCGGGGTGCCCAGTATTTGGTCGGAGTTCCGCTCCAACAGTTTCTGCGCAGCGTTGTTGATGAGAGTGATGCGCCCGTCGAGGCCGGTCGTGATCAGTCCGCTGCTGATAGATTGAATGATGTTCTCGTGCAGAACCTGCAGGTTTTCCAGCGCTCCGCTGGCGTGCTTCAATTGCACGCCCGCCTGGCGCAGCTTGGCCGCCAGCAGCCCCGCCAGATAGGCCACGGCGAGGAAGGCAAACAGGTTTACGAGGATGATCGCCTGCAGCGCTTTGAGTCCGGGATGGGTGGTGCAGTAGGAGCGCACTACTCCGTAGTAGTTCAACTCCAGGACCGTGCCGTACAGAATGAAGGCCAGGGCCGCGACCAGATACGCCCAGATGCGCGGCAGCAGAATGCTGGCCACGATGATCACCAGCGGATACAGGAAGTTCAGCGAACTATCCCAGCCTCCAGTTTCGTGCACCACCAGACTGACCAACACCAGATCGGTGACCACCTGCAACGTGGCCTGCAGGCGATGCTCTTGCCAGAAAGAAAGCAGAAGCACGTAGAACAACGAAACCGTGTACCACAAGAGGATAGTGCTGACGAAAAGGCGCAGGGGAAGTGGTGTCGGAGCCAAATACGCAACGGCGAGTTGGATGCCGAGCAGGAACGTCAGGATCAGGATCCGTACCTTGACCAGCCAGGCCAGCCAATTCCGATCGTCAAACGTCGATTGCATTGAGGCCCCGATCATCCCGAAGAACTGACGCCCCGAAGATTTCTTGCGCCGGACCAGATCTTCACCTGCCGCTGGACGACAGGTTCTTTCGAGGCCGGCGGCCGCCCACGCAGGCGTGGACAGCCTTCCGGCAGATTGTTTTCTTAGCCAGCCAGCTTGGCGATCATGGCGAACAATGGCATGTAGAGCGAGATCACGATGCCGCCGATCACCACTCCCAGCACGCCGATAATGACGGGTTCCAGCATGGCCAGCATGTCTTTGGTGGCCGCATCGACTTCTTCTTCGTAGAAGTCGGCAATCTTCTGCAGCATGTTGTCCATGGCGCCGGTGGCTTCACCCACCCCGATCATCTGCGTCACCATGTTGGGAAATACGCCGCATTCTCTCAGCGGATCCACGATGGTGCGGCCTTCTTCAATGGCTTTCCGCACTTTCATCAGGGCTTCTTCCAGCACCGCGTTGCCGGAAGTCTTGGCGGTGATGGCCAGGCCTTCGAGAATGGGAACACCCGAAGTAATCAGGGTTCCCAGAGTACGGGTGAACCGGCCCACGGCGATCTTGCGCAGCAGCGGCCCGACGACGGGCAGCTTCAGCAGCATCTTGTCGAAGTAATAGCGCCCGCGGGGATGCTTGCGAATCTGCTTGATGCCGAACACCAGACCGATGCTCCCTCCCAGGGCCAGCCACCAGAAATTCTGCACAAACGAGCTCAGGCCCATGACAATGCGAGTGGGAAGAGGCAGAGCCACGTTGAGGCCCGCGAACAGGTTGGCGAAAATCGGCACCACCCATTTGAGCAGGGCGCCCACGATCAAACCAGCAATCGACACAACCGCAACGGGATAGATCAACGCCGATTTCACCGCCGATCTGAGGCGAACGGCCTTTTCCACATAGGTCGCAAGCCGTTGCAGAATAATGTCGAGAATACCGCCGGTTTCGCCCGCTTCGATCATGTTGGTGGTAAGGTCATCGAAAACGTTGGGGTATTGACGCATGGCGTTGGCCAGGGTCGCGCCGCCTTCCACCGTGGTCCGCACCCCGTTGAGCGTCTTCTGAAATGCCTGGTTCTCCTGGTTTGCCGCCAGGATTTCCAGACATTGCACCAGCGGCAGACCGGCATCGATCATGACCGAGAACTGGCGGAAGAAAATGGCGATGTCCTTGGTGTTGACCTTGCCCGAACCGAACGTGGGCATGGCAAACTCCTTGCCCTTTTCCCGGATCGCCCCCGGAGTGATCCGCTCGCGCCGCAACTGCTGCGACAGCACTTGTTTGTTGGCGGCATTCCGCTCACCGGAGATCTTTTGTCCGCCGGCGTCCTTGCCCGAAAATGTGAAAACTGGCATGGTATTGACCTCTCCTCACTGTCGTGCTGATTCAGCAAATCCCTGGCGGCTGATCCCGCAGTTCCCTGCTCATCGCGGCGCCGCCGGACGCGATGTGCTTCAAAACCGCTAGCGTTTCGCCGGCGCTGCTCCTCGCGCCAATGTAGTTCCAGCCGTGGTGGGCCGGTTCGCGAGGCTTGCGCCACGGTTGATCATTTCCTGCAACTCATCCTGATTACTCGACCGTTGCATGGCGACCTCAAGCGAAATCTGTTTCTGGAAATAGGAGGTGGCCAGCGCCTGGTTGAAGGTTTGCATGCCAAACTTGTCCTGCCCAGCCTGCATCGAGGAGTAGATCTGATGGATCTTGTCCTCGCGAATCAGGTTGCGAATCGCCGGATTGGGCACCATGATCTCCATCACCATGGCGCGGCCTCTGCCATCGATCTTGGGCAGCAGGGTTTGGCACAAAATGCCTTCCAGCACCAGCGAAAGCTGCGCGCGGATTTGCGGCTGCTGGTGCGCGGGAAACACGTCGATGATGCGGTTGATCGTGGAGATAGTCGAGTTGGTGTGCAGCGTTCCGAAGGTCAAGTGTCCGGTTTCGGCGATGCGCAGCGCTGACTCGATCGTCTCCAAATCGCGCATTTCGCCGATCAGCACCACGTCCGGGTCTTCGCGGAGCGCGGCGCGCAAGGCGTCAGTAAAGCTCTTGGTATCGGCGTGCAGCTCACGCTGATTGACCAGGCAATTCTTGTTCATGTGGACGAATTCGATCGGATCCTCAATGGTAAGAATGTGGTCGTGGCGCTCGCTGTTGATCTTGTCGATCATGGCCGCCAGCGTGGTGGACTTGCCCGATCCTGTGGGACCGGTAACCAGCACCAGGCCGCGCGGTTTGTCGCAGAGTTTGCTCACCACCGCCGGCAGGCCGAGCTGGTTAAAGGACTTGATCTCAAAGGGGATCAGACGAAAGACGGCAGCGGTCGCGCCGCGCTGATTGAACACGTTGGCGCGGAAGCGGGCCAGGCCCTTCAGACCGAACGAGAAGTCGAGTTCGAGGCTTTCCTCGAAACGGTGCTTCTGCGAATCGGTCATGACGCTGTAGGCCAGTTGCTTGGTTTCGGCCGGCGTCATCTGCGGCAGATCGAGCGGATTCAAATGGCCGTGTACGCGAATCTGCGGCGGCGAATTGGTAGTGATGTGGAGATCGCTGCCGGACATCTCCAGCATTCGTTTGAGCAGATCGCTTAAGGACAAACCCATAAATGTGACCTCTTCTTCATCGTTCGTGATTAATGAATGGTTTCGCGCGCCACTTCTTCCAGCGTCGTGATACCGGCCGCAACTTTGATCAATCCGCTGCGACGCAGCGTGATCATGCCGCGCTCAATCGCCTTTTTCTTCAACTCCACTGCCGATGCCCCCACCAGCACCAGTTCCCTGATCTCGTCGTCCACTTCCATCACCTCATAGAGACCGCAGCGGCCTTTGTAGCCAGTGTTGTTGCAGACTCCACAGCCCTTGCCTTTCTGGATCTTGATCGTCTTGGCTTCGTCCGGCGTGAATCCCTCTTCGATCAGGGTTTGCACCGGAACCTCTACGGTCTCAGTGCATTCTTTGCAGATACGCCGAATCAGGCGCTGGGCGCAGATCAGATGAACCGACGTCGCCACCAGGAAGGGCTCGATGCCCATGTTCATCAAGCGCGTGATGGTTTCGGGCGCGCCGTTGGTGTGGAGCGTAGAGAGCACCAGATGGCCTGTAAGGGCCGCTTTAATGGCGATTTCCGCGGTTTCAAAGTCGCGAATTTCGCCCACCAGGATGATGTTCGGGTCTTGCCGCAGGAACGATCGCAGAGCCGCAGCGAAGTTCAATCCGATCTGCTCTTTCATCTGCACCTGATTGACCCCGCCCAGCTGGAACTCGACCGGATCTTCCGCGGTCATAATGTTGGTATCGGGCTGGTTGAGCCGTGAAATAGACGAATACAGCGTGTTGGTTTTGCCCGACCCGGTTGGACCGGTCACCAGCACCATGCCGTAAGGCTTCAAGATGGCCTTCTCGAACTTGACCAGCGACTCCGGCTCAAAGCCGAGCTTGGTCATATCCAGGCGCAAGTTCTCTTTATCGAGCAAGCGCAGCACGATCTTCTCGCCCCATAGCGTGGGCAGCGTGCTGACGCGGAAGTCGAGCTGCTTCTTGCGGCCGCCAATGTTCATCTTGAGCATGATGCGGCCGTCTTGCGGCAGGCGCTTCTCGCTAATGTCCAGCTTGGACATGATCTTGAGGCGCGAGGTGATCGCATCTTTCAGTTTCAGCGGCGGAGACATGATCGACTGCAGCACGCCATCGATGCGGAAACGCACGCGAAATTCTTTTTCGTAGGGTTCCATGTGAATGTCGCTGGCCCCGCGCTTCACCGCGTCGGTGAGCACCAGATTGACCAGTTTGACCACGGGAGCTTCGTCCGCAGCTTTCTCCAGCTGGGAGAGTTCCATCTCCTGCGCTTCGGCCTGCAGTTCGACGTCGCTTTCGTTCATCTCCGACATCGACTGCATTACGGTTTCGAGATCTTCTTCTTTGGCGCCGCCGTAGGCCTTGTCGATGCCCGCCTGAATGGAGCTTTCGGACGCGACCACCGGCTCAATGTTGAAGCCGGTCATGAACTTGATATCGTCCATGGCGAAGACGTTGGTCGGATCGACCATGGCGATGGTGAGCGAAGCGCCGACGCGGCTCAGAGGAAGAATCTGATAGCGTTTGGCGGTTTCAAATGGAATCAGTTTGACGACGGTTGGGTCAATCTCAAAGTAGGAAAGGTTGATGGCCGGAACGCCATACTGCCGGGACAGAAAATTCGTGACGTCTTCATCCGTCAGGAAACCGAGCTTCACCAGGGCAGAGCCCAGGCGGCAGTTCGACTCCTTCTGCACCTTGGTCGCTTGTTCCAACTGCTCTGGGGAAATAATCTTCTCTTTGACAAGAAGATCACCCAGCCGTTGAGACATACTTCGCTCTCCTATCCACGTGGTGGAACGACATCAGAAACTTGTATCTTTTACGCGAAGGACTGGCTTTTGTTGGAAGAGAAAACGCAGCCCATTCGCGTTGACATAAATTGTCAACGCAAGCGGGTTACCGCACCAGTAACTTTAGTACTTGGACTTGTCGCCGAGCCGCGCAGGCTACAGACATTTTTTCGGAACCCGCGCAAAGTGCCCTTTTTCGGCAGCTAGGCACAATCGGCCCGGCCGAGGTACATGCACTTCGGTAAGCTCGATCGAGCACGGCTTCTCGCAATGGAGCGCCGCTGGTCGCGGGCGTACACTCGACGAACGAGGACTTTCTAACTTGCGGGCAGAAGAAAAAAAGGAAGCGATTCGAACTTACTACCGAACGCTCGCCGACGCTTGGGGGCTACAACACTGGTGGCCGGCGCAAAGCCCGTTCGAAGTCATTGTTGGAACTTACCTGACGCAGAATACGGCGTGGACGAACGTGGAGCGCGCGCTAGCGAATTTACGCGCGGCTCGCCAGCTCAGCCTTGCAGGCATGCGCCGTACGCCGCTCGCCAAGTTGGAACGCCTGATTCGACCGGCCGGTTATTTCCGCCAGAAGGCCGGCCGGCTCAAGACTTTTGTCGCGTTCCTGGATCGGCGCTACAACGGCTCTCTCAGCGGGATGTTTTCGCAGCCGACCCCTAAGTTGCGCGAGGAACTGTTGCGTCTGAACGGCGTAGGCCCGGAGACCGCCGACTCCATTCTTCTCTATGCCGGGAATCATCCGGTCTTCGTGGTGGATGCTTACACTCGGCGGATTCTGCATCGGCACGGGATTCTGCCGGAGAACACGGAGTACAACCAGATTCGTGAGCTCTTCGAGGACGCCTTGGCGCGTCTTTCGAACCAAGCCTTCGCCACTTCCCCATCGATGATAGAAAATGGGATGCAAGAGAATGACTTCGACGCCGGACCTCGCGGCGCGGTCCATCCACCATCACGCATGAGCACTGCCCAGCGGTCAAATCTGGCTCAGGTTTACAACGAAATGCACGGACTCATCGTCGGCGTGGGAAAAAATTATTGTCGAAAGTCGCAGGCTCGATGTGACAATTGCCCCTTACAGAAATTCCTGCCTGAATCCAGGCACTAGAGGCTACATAAGAGTCATTGCTCGAGGGTTCGATGCTCAAGCGTTTCTGCTGGTCCTGCATCCTGACATTGTCGTTCGCATCCGTCTGCGGCGCTCAAACGCTTCGGCAAGAGGCGGACAACGCCAGCTTGCTTGTGGGCACGGCAGTTCGTCCCGCGCAGTTATCTGAAACCGCATACGTCTCCACGCTGGCCCGGGAATTCAACATGCTCGAAGCGGAAGACGCCATGAAATGGTGGATTCTACGCCCCGACGCCGGCACCTACGATTTTCGCCAGGGCGATGAAATCGTCCGCTTCGCGCAAGCGCATCAGATGAAAGTGCGCGGCCACTGCCTGGTCTGGGCGCAATACAACCCGAAGTGGCTCACGCAGGCTCACTTCACGGACCGGCAATTAGCCCACCTGCTGCATGAACACATCACCAAAGTGATGAAGCACTACGCGGGCGAGGTTTTCGCTTGGGACGTCGTCAACGAAGCTCTCGACGAGCATGGCAATGTGCGGGATTCGCTCTGGTACAACCGGCCCGGCATCGGGTTGCAGGGCGAGGGAACGGCCTACATTGAGCGGGTATTTCGCTGGGCGCACCGAGCCGATAAGCACGCCCTGCTCTTCTACAACGAAGCCGAAGGGGAAGGCCTCGGCCGCAAGTCAGATGCAGTCTACGCCATGGTGAAAGACTTCAAGCAACGCGGCGTTCCAATCAACGGTATCGGGTTGCAGTTGCACATTTCCAAACCCGACGTAGATATCGCGGCGATCGCCGCCAACATCGCCCGGCTTACCGCACTCGGAGTACAAATCCACGTCACCGAACTCGATGTCTCGTTGCCCGTTGACTCTTCTGGCGGCTTGCTTCATCCCGACGACGTGAATCGGCAAGCGGAAATCTATCGCGGCATCGTGCAGACCTGCCTTCAGTATCCGGGTTGCACCGCGATTCAAACCTGGGGATTTACCGACAAGTATTCATGGATCGGCTCGTTCTCGCGTCACACTCGCGGCTGGGCATTGCCTTTTGACCGAAACTACGACCCAAAGCCTGCCTATCGTGCCGTGCTCGATGCGCTTTCCGCCGGACGTTCAGTTCCGCGTTGACCGACGTTGACCGACATTGCTACAGGAGCTAATTCCCCGCTTCCTGAGCGTCTATAATTGTTCCGCCTGGCGAATCGCCCGCAATTGTGCGCTTGTGCGTTTGCCGCAGCAGAAAATCATCGTGTCTCAACCGGCGCCAACCCGTCCGCAAAAGACCTCCAACCGCAAGCGCGCGATTATTCTGCTGTCAATTCCGGTCTTCCTTCTGCTTGCCGTTCTGGTTTCCCAAACTGCGTTTAACCAGACAATACTCAGCCCTGATACCAACCAGCAGGTCGTGGTTTTTTATGCCCTCTCACTGCTGATTTCTCTTCTGTTCGTTGCTCTTACCTTCGTGCTGGCGCGCAATCTGCTGAAGCTGTTTGCCGAGCGCCGCCTGGGAGTGTTGGGCTCGAAGTTCCGCACGCGCATGGTAGTTGGCGCGCTGCTGCTTTCTTTCGCCCCGGTCATGGTGATGTATTGGTTCTCCTACGGCCTGATGAACCGCTCCATTGACAAATGGTTCTCCGCTCCGGTGGAGGAGGTTCGCGCGGATACTGACGCCATGGCTTCGCTGCTGGCCAGCTATGCGGCACAGAACGCGCGCGCTGAAGCGCTTTCCATTGCCGCCTCCCCGGAGACGCAGCGCGATTTTTCTGCCGGAGATTTTTCGTCGCTGTTAAGCGAATTTCACAATCACGAACTCACCTTGCAGGGCGGGTTTGCCTTGGCATTGCAGGCGGGCAACGCGCAGGCTGATCTGAACGCGCCGGCCTCGTGGGCCCTCTTAAAATCCAGATTGCCTTTGCAAGATGCGATCGCCAGCCGACCCGCCCGCTTCACCTGGGAGCAGACGGAATACACATTGGGTAGCGCACCTGTCGGCATAGACGGTCTGATCCTCGTTGCTATCCCCTTGCCGAAAGAATTCTCCCAGACGGTCAAGCAGGTGGAGGCCAGTCAGCTCCGTTACCTTCAGCTCAGCCGCGAGCGCAAACACGTTCGTCAGACCTATATGGGTCTGCTTCTGTTGCTTACCATGATGGTGCTTTTTGTCACGACCTGGCTGGCGCTGTTTTTGTCGAAACTGGTAACGCGTCCCGTGGCCGCCCTGGCGGAAGCGATGGAGGAGATTTCCCGCGGACGCCTCGATTATCGCGTGGATGTCAGCGCCGCCGATGAAATTGGCGATCTCGTCCGCTCCTTCAATCGCATGGCGGAAGAGCTTGAGACCAGTCGCCGGCAAACCGAATCTTCCCGCCGCCAGATGGAAACCATTCTCGAAAGCATTCCCACGGGCGTGCTCTCGCTCGACGCCTCGCGGCGCGTGACCCATGCCAACCAGGCGCTGTTGCGGATGTTTTATCCTGACGGTCCTCCCACCGAACCGCGGGTGTTGCGGGGCGCGCACTTGACGGACGTGTTCTCGGGCGAAGTGCTGCAGGATCTCGAACTCCTGTTGCGCCGCGCCGATCGTATGGGCATGACCACCAGCCAAATGGAGATGCCTCTGCCCCGCGCTCCCTTGAACGTGGCGGTCACTGTGTCTACGCTGCAGCTTCAGGGTGAGCCATCCGGATATGTGATTGTGCTGGAAGATCTTTCCGATCTGCTGAGAGCGCAGAAGCAGGCGGCGTGGCGCGAAGTGGCGCGGCGCGTGGCCCATGAAATCAAGAATCCGCTCACCCCCATCGCCCTGTCGGCCGAGCGCATCCGGCGGCATCTCGAGCGCAGCACGCCTCCGCAAGCGGCTTCTCTTGAAATCGTTCGCTCCTGTGCCGAAACCATCGCCGGCGCTGTGGAAACCGTGCGCCGCCTGGTGGATGAATTTTCCACTCTGGCCCGATTCCCCGCTTCTACTCCGCAGCCCGCCGACCTCAATGAAATTGTGGAGAGCGCGGTGGCCATGTTCCATGGAAGGCTGGTGGGAATCACGCTGCAGAAGTCGCTGGCTGCGGATTTGCCCAAGGTCATGGCCGACGCCGAGGCCCTCAAACGCGCAGTCGCGAATCTGGTCGATAACGCCGCCGAGGCGCTGCAGGCTTCGCAAGTGCGCGAAATCCAGATTTCCACTGCGCTGGTGGCCAGCCGCGACGCCGTCGAAATCATAGTGGCCGACACTGGCCACGGCGTCACCCGCGAACTCAAGGAAAGGCTCTTCCTCCCTTATTTCTCGACCAAGAAGCGCGGCACCGGCCTGGGCCTGGCCATCGTCAGCCGCGTGATCGAAGAACATCACGGCTCCATCCGCGTCGAAGAAAACAAGCCGATCGGCGCCCGCTTTGTGGTGGAACTGCCGGTCGTGGTCGAAACCGCGAACCCGGAAGTTACGGTTCAACATGCCTAGCATTCTCATCGTTGACGATGAAACCGGCATCCGCGAATCGCTCGAAGGCGTACTGGCCGACGAGGGCTACGATTCTGCCTCGGTGGAAAACGGCGAGGAGTGCCTCGAACTGCTCCGGCGCCGGCACAGTTACGATGTGGTTTTGCTCGACGTCTGGCTGCCCGGAATCGACGGGCTGGAAACGCTGGAGAGAATCCGTGAGCTCGATAACCCGCCCGAAGTGGTCATGATCTCCGGCCATGGCACCATCGAAACCGCAGTGCGGGCCACCAAGCTGGGGGCCTACGATTTTCTCGAGAAGCCGCTTTCCATCGACAAGACCCTAATCCTGCTCAAGAATGCAATCGAGTCGAAAAAGCTTCGCCGCGAAAACGTCGACCTGAAAAAACAGCTGCATCCCAAGAGCGTGATTGTCGGCGACAGCATTCCCATGAAAGCTCTGCGCCAGCAGATTGGCCTCATGGCGCCCACCAACGGCCGCGTTCTCATCTATGGCGAGTCCGGCACGGGCAAGGAATTGGTAGCCCACGCGATTCGCGTGCAGAGCCTGCGCAAGGATGAAACTTTTGTAGAGGTCAATTGCGCCGCCATCCCGGAAGATCTCATCGAGAGCGAGCTGTTCGGCCATCGCAAGGGATCGTTCCCCGGCGCGCAGACGGACAAGGAAGGCAAATTCCAGAAGGCCAACGGCGGAACCTTGTTTCTCGACGAAGTCGGCGATATGAGCCTGAAAACCCAATCCAAGGTGCTGCGCACTCTCGATGAGCAGAGCTTCACTCCTTTGGGCAGCGAAGAAACCATCACCGTCGACGTTCGCGTCATCGCTTCCACCAACAAAGACCTGGAAGAAGAAATCTCCAAGGGGAACTTTCGCGAAGACCTGTTTTACCGGCTGAACGTGATTCCCTTCTTCGTCCCGCCGCTGCGCGAACGCAAGGAGGACATCCCGCTTTTTGCCCGGCACTTTCTCAAGGAGTTCGCCGCAACCTACGGCCGCCGCCCGCGCGAGATCACCGACGATGCCATCGAGGTGCTGATGCGTTACCCGTGGCCGGGCAACGTGCGTGAGCTGCGCAACGTGATCGAGCGCATCGTGATCATGAACCCAACCACCGCGCGCTTCGAACGCAAGCATCTGCCGCCTCTGGTCTACCGCGATGGCAACCGGCGCGTCTCACGCAGCGAGTTCTCTACCCTGCACCAGGCCCGCGATTCCTATGAGCGCGATTACATTCTCAAGAAGCTCGACGAAAACCACGGCAACGTCACCCGCGCCGCCGAGGTGCTGGGGCTTGAGCGCAGCCATCTCTACCGCAAGATGAAAACTTTGGGCATCGCTGCAAAAGAATAAAAAGCGGGCATCGCACCTCAGACTTGGGACCTCAGCTGCCGCGGTCTGGGGTGGAGGACGGCTGAAGTCCAAGGTCCGAGGTCCAAGGTCTGAAGTCCGAGGTCCAAGGTCCGGGCTTATCTACCGCTTGACCATGTGAATCTCAGCCCCGTTTTTGCGGAACTTCACTTCATCCATGAGCTGGCTGATGAGAAATATCCCGCGGCCATGATTGGAATAGACGTTTTCTCCCACCGTGCAACTGGCGATCGTCTCAGGACGGAATCCCGTCCCCGGGTCCCGCACAATAATCAGAATGCCCTTCCCACTATCGCACGCCACCACACACTCCACCGTCTTCGTCGGGTCCTCCTTGGCGCCGTGAATCACGGCATTGGCCAGCGCTTCCTGCAGCGCCAGTTCGATCGCGTCTTCCTTGCCGTCGACGCACTTCGCCTGCCGGACTGCTTCCATCACCTCTTGCACGACCGGTTCGATCGCCGTCCGCTGGGCCACCAGTGTTCTCTGCAAACACAGCGTCAATCGACTGGGATCAAAGTCCTGCTCGGGAAAATGCTGCTCGGGAGAATCTCCAGATGGCATGAGTTTAGGCTCGTTCCAGAATTCGGATTAGCCCTATAGATCTCAATTCTAGCCGCGAAACCCGGATGCGACAAATTCCATCACGGAACGGCGCTCCCGGCGGGACCAGACAAATTGTCATTTGGAGTGATTGTTGTGCGCCGCGAACTTAGAATTCTCGAACTGTTTAGTGTGTTCCGCCGGCCGCCCGGTCAACTGCTCCAACTGCCTTCTCCAATCCAGCTCTTCCACAAACCCTCGGGAATCGCGCCAACCCGGCTGCACCTTGACGTAGAGTTCCAGATAAACCTTGGTTCCCACCATGCGCTCGATCTGCCAACGTGCCGCGCTGCCGATTTTCTTGAGCATCTGCCCGCGCTTCCCCACCAGAATTCCTTTTTGCCCCGCACGTTCGCAATAGATTGTGGCTGCAATCCGGGTGAGCTTCGCGCCCTCCTCGAAACTGTCGATCATCACTGTAGTCGCATAAGGAATCTCTTCTTCGGTTCCCTGCAGTATCTGTTCGCGGATGATTTCCGCTGTCATGAATCGTGCCGGCTGATCGGTGACCTGATCTTCTCCAAAATATGCCGGCCCCGCCGGCAGCGCCGCCACTACTTTTTTCAGCAGCGCTTCGAGCCCGTCCCGCTTCAGTGCTGAAATCGGAATCACTTCGCGAAAGTCGTGCAGCTTGCGATATTCCTCGATCAGCGGCAGAAGTTTTTCTTTGTCGCGGATCAGATCGACTTTATTCAGGATGAGAAAAGCGGGAGTTCGAGATTGCTTCAACAAGTCGAGCGCATACTGGTCGCGAGTTTCGAACTTGCGCGCCGCATCCATAATCACGAGCACAAGGTCGCAGCCCTCCAGCGCCTCGCGCACTTCCACCATCATTTTCCGGCCCAGAGAACTATCCGGCTTGTGGACGCCCGGCGTGTCGATCAGCACGATCTGCGCGCCGTCTCGCCCCTTGCGCTTCGGTAGATGGACCACGCCTTGAATCCGATTTCGCGTGGTTTGCGGTTTGCGCGAAATGATGGCCAGCTTCTCGCCCACCAGCGCATTCAGCAGCGTGGACTTGCCCGCATTCGGGCGCCCGAGAATACACACGAAACCGGAGCGAAAGGGCATGGCTTGGCTTTCAGGCTTCCCAATGCACGACCAGGACGCCAGACCGCGGACCTTAGACCTCAGACCTCGGACCTCACTCGGAAAGGTCCAAGGTCTGAGGTCCGAGGTCCGACGCCCGATTTTCGACTATATCAGCTTCAACTGCTGCGGCTGCACCGCCGTAATTCGCACCCGCTCCACTTTGCGGTCGGTCGATTCCAAAACTTCAAAGCGCAAACCATCGTCTTCCACCACTTCACCCCGCTGCGGAATGTGTCCGGCGAGTTCGTTCACCAAACCCGCCACCGTAGCCGATTCCCCGCCCTCCGGCCGCGCCCCGAAAAGTTCGGCCAGGCGATCCACATCCATTCCTCCGGAAACCACATACGAATGGTCGCTCTCCCGCAGGATTTCCGGCTTCTCATGCTCGTCGCGGATTTCGCCGACAATTTCTTCCACCAGATCTTCAATCGTCACCAGCCCGGCCACGCCGCCGTATTCATCCACCACAATCGCGATGCGGATATTGTTTTTCTGCATCTCGCGCAACAAATCGCTGCCCAGTTTGCTCTCCGGCACGAAATACACGTCGCTCCGCATCAGCGTGCGCAGCGTGCGCTGAGGCGCTTCGCTGTCGGGCACCTGCAGCACGTCCTGCGCATACACGATGCCTTTGATGTTGTGAATGCTTTCTTCATACACCGGCACCCGCGAGTAGCGCCTGGTGCGCAACATGTCGATGAACCGTTCCACCGTGGTTTCCATCGGCACGGCAAACATCTCCGGACGCGGCTTCATCGCCTCGCGCACTGTCTTGCCGCTGAACTCCACCACCGACTGAATCAGATCCCGGTCGCCCTCCTGGATAATCCCTTCTTCCTGTCCTGCTTCAATCAGCGCATCCACCGCTTCCGCCGCGCTTTCCGGTTGTTCGCCCGTATTGTGCCGGGTCAGCGCCGCAACCGACCGCAGAAAACCAAGAATGATCGTCGCCGGCATCGCCAGGTAAATCAGAACTCTCAAGAGCCAGGTCCAGCGCACGAGCCACGCGCCATCGGTGCGCGAGAAGAAAACAAACGGCACAAACCGGTTGCAGATCACCACTACCAGCACCAGGCTAATGCTCGCTTGCAGAACCTCGTACGCGCTCCAGTGCTGATCGCCGAACACCACAAAGCCCGCCAGCAGCCCGATCGCAGCCATGGTTAACTGCGTCAGCACTGCCATCGAGAGAGCGGCGCGTTGCCGGCTTACCCGCAGCGCCGGCTCAACCTTCTGCTCGAACACGTCGATGTTGGCCTGAAACTCCCGCGAAAGAAACTTGCCCACCTCCTGGTACACGCGGTCCACATAAGAGACCAGCGCCAGCAATGCGATCAGGAAAAATAGCGCGATGCCGACGGCCAGATTCATCGCGTCCTCCGCGCCCCGGCTGCACCCGATGTTGATGTGCGCGCCCGGCGCCTCCCGGAACCCGCACGTCCTCTGTGGTTCCAGGTGTTTTCCGCGGCCATCTCCGCTCTTTCAGTCGCCGCTCTTTCACTCAGCGCTCTTTCAATCAGCCCCACTGGCAACCTCAGTTGTTGTCGCAATCGAATTTCCCGGCGCGCCATCTCGCCATTATCGCGCTCATGATCGAACCCCGCCAAATGAAGGATTCCGTGCAGCGTCAGAATCTTCACCTCATCGGCCGCGGAATGCCCTAACTGGTCCGCGTTTCGCGCCGCAATCTCGGCGGAAATCGCAATCTCGCCCGCCAGCCGTCCCGCTCCGCGCGCTCCAGCCGACGACGCAGGAAACGACAAAACATCCGTGGTAATGTTCTTGCCGCGAAACTTGCGGTTCAATGCTCGCACCTCGCCGCCGCCCGTCACCAGCACATTCACCGTGCCCTTCAGGCGGACGGCGCGCCTGGCCCGCAGCACAAAGCGTTCCAGCGCCGTCTCGCTCAGCCCCGCAACTCGCTTGCGCAAAATGACCACGTTGTTCTCAGCGACCTCTGCGATTTCTCTCTACATCCCCGTCGCTCCAACCGCTCACCCGCCGAACTTATTCTCGGAACCTCCACCAAAACAAACCGGAGGGCCCGAGTCAGAGCCCTCCGTCTGCGCACTCCCGTTTCTATCCCTCAGCTTCGGCAGATTCCGGCTTCGGCTCGTTCCGGGATCTATTCGCTGCGGGTCGTTCGCTCCCATCCGCAACTGCGCCCGCGCGCTTGCTTTCCGCGCGCTTGCTTTCGCCTGGCAGCGCCATCTGCTCGGCGGCGCGCATCTTGTGCTCGTCATAGGCGCGAATGATGCGCTGCACCAGATGGTGCCGCACCACATCCGATTCGTCGAAGTGCACAAACGCCAGACCTTCCACGCTCTTCAGCACGTCCAGCACTTCGAGCAAACCGCTGCGCCGCGCGTTGGGCAAGTCAATCTGCGTGATGTCGCCGGTAATTACCGCTTTCGAGTTGAACCCCAGCCGCGTGACGAACATCTTCATCTGCTCCGACGTCGTATTCTGCGCCTCGTCCAGAATCACGAACGAATCGTTCAACGTGCGCCCCCGCATAAATGCAATCGGAGCGATTTCGATCACGTTTCTTTCCAGATAGCGATCGACCTTTTCCGGGTCCAGCATGTCGTACAACGCGTCATATAGCGGCCGCAGATAAGGATCGATCTTATCCTGTATCGTGCCCGGCAAAAATCCCAGGCGCTCGCCCGCTTCCACCGCCGGCCGCGCCAGAATAATTCGGTTCACGCGCTTGGCCATCAGCGCCGAAATCGCCATCGCCACCGCCAGATAAGTCTTGCCCGTCCCGGCCGGGCCAATGCCAAATACCATGTCGTGCTTCTCGATCGCTTCCAGATAGCGCCGCTGATTCGGGCTCTTGGGCTGCACCGTGCGCCGCCCCATCGAGCGTTGCTTCCCGGCATCGGCCAGTCCGCGCAGAGTCGCGCTGGGGTCCGCCGTCAGCACGCGCAACATGCTGTTGAGATCGCCATTGTTGAAGCCATATCCGGAGCGTTGCAGGTTCTCGTAGTCGGCAAAAACCTGTTCCGCGCGCGCCACATCGCGCGCCGCGCCCTCCAGTTCGATGCTGTTCGACCGCAAATTGATGGCGATGTTCAGCCCGTCTTCCAGCACACGCACGTTCTCGTCGCGCGTGCCGAACAACGTCTCGATGTTGGGACTAATCCCGATACTTTTCTTCATTCAGTCTCTTTAGATGGAACCATGTGGAGATAAACCATGTGGAGATGAGACATGGGGAGATGAACTGGGTGGAGATGAACCATGTGGGGACAGCCGCCTCGGCTGTCCAGCCGAGCGCAGCGAGGCGCTTCTGTCGCCAATCCTCAGAAAACACTTACACCTCAGCCCGAGCGCGGACAAAACAAGATTGTGCTTGGAGACGGAACCACCCGGAATAGTCATGCCCTTAGGGCAAGCCACAACCATTGCCCTAAAGCCTACCCCGGCGCGGAGTGGGAGTCAATGGCAGCCTGGGCCTATCCGCCCTCGCCCGCCGTCGATGCTGACATCGCCGGCGATGCTGGCACCGCTCGCGTCTTTGCCCATTGGCGCAAAGCTTGAACCTCCTCCGCACGCGTAGTTGAGAGCGGTACAGTCTGCGCCAGGGCGTCCAGCAACAACGGAGTCGTCAGTTGCGTCTTCTCGGAAAATGCAGCATAGAGTCCCGTCTGTACGGCGGCATCGATTTCCGCACCGGAATATCCTTTCGCAGCCGCAGCAACGTGATCCAGGTCAAACTCCGCGGGATTGCGTTTTCTCCTCGCCAATTCAATAGAGAAGATCTGCTTGCGCTCCGCCTGATCCGGCAGATCAACGAAGAAAAGTTCATCAAACCGGCCTTTGCGGATCAGTTCCGGAGGCAGGATCGTCACATTGTTGCATGTGGCAGCCACGAATACGGGCGCCTTGCGATCCTGCATCCAGGAGAGGAACGACGCCAGCAGCCGTGAAGAAACTCCAGCGTCGGCCGATGCCGAATCCGGCCCACTGCCGGCAAATATTTTCTCCAACTCATCAATCCAGAGCACGCACGGTGCAAGTCCTTCGGCAACCTCGAAGACCTTGCGCATTCGTTTCTCCGTTTCGCCGATGTATTTGTCGTAGACCGCTGCGGTATCGAACTTCACCAGCGGCAGGTCCCACTCTCCCGCTACGGCCCGCGCACACAGCGACTTTCCGCATCCCTGCACACCCAGGATGATCATGCCGTGCGGCGGCTCCAGCCCAAAATCGCGCGCTGAGTCCCCCCATGAGCCTCGCCTCTGCACGAGCCACCGTTTCAAATGATCCATTCCGCCCACGCTGGAAAAAGCTGCGTCCGCTTCCACGAACTCCAGCATTTCAGAGCGCCGCAGCAAAGATTTCTTGGTCTCGAGCACATCGCTCGCAATCTCAGGGCACAAGGCATACCGCGCCACTAGAGCTTGAGACAGGGCGCGCTCTGATTCTTCCTCCGTCAGGCCGCTCAGGCTTTCGACCAGAGCGTCAAAACCGTTGCCGTCGAGTTTCCGTTGCAGGGTGTGGTTCCTGGAGATTCTGACCACAACCTCGTCAACGATCTGGCGCAATCGCAGCCGGTCCGGTAAAGGCAGCTCAAGAAACTCCACGAGCCCGCTCAACTCGGGAGGAATCTCAATCTTCGGCGAGGTCAGAATAATAGTGCGCCGGTTCTCAGAAAATTTCTGCCCGACATCGCGCAACCGCCGAACCACCACCGGCTCGTCCATATGGCGGTGCAGGTCTTTCAGAATGAACGCCGCACCAACCGAAATGCCCTCGAGGTTTGCGAGCATTTGCGCGGGCTCCTGGCTGTGGTAGATGGCTTTTGAGTTGGCTGGCGCCTCCTGAGCCGCAGCGCCATAGGCCGCAGTCGAGCCCCGGCTTTCGGCCACTACTTCACCTACCTCGCTGCCACAGCGGACAAGGCCGCTGGCAATCGTCCACTCGAATACCGCGAGGTTCAGCGCCGCGCATGCCGCGTGCACAAGCCGAACCGCGCGGACTTCTTCGACCGTCTCAATCGCCACAATGGGCGTCGAGGAATCGAGCAGGACCTTCATACGCGCCAGCGGATCCGCCACAAGAGGCCGTGCCATGTGTTTGACCAGTCGAGACTTACTCCCGTACAATAACTTATTCGGCACTCACCGAATATCTCGCTGTACACACGAAGGTAACGAATCACACATGGCTAATCATCATTCGGCGCTGAAGCGCGCCCGCCAGACCGTAAAACGAACCGCCACCAATCGCGCCAACACCTCCCGTCTGCGCGGCGCGTTGCGCGATCTGCGCGAGACCATCGAAAAAGGCGACAAGAAAACCGCCGAGCAGACCTACCGCGCCACCGTCTCCGTGCTCGACAAGGCCATCCAAAAAGGTACGCTGCACGAAAACACCGCCTCGCGCTACAAGTCCCGCCTCGGCGCCCGCGTCAACGCGATGAAGTAGCGCTTTAGGGCTCGGTCGTGAGCTCTGGTGAGGGCTTTACGACTAAACCCGTCACCTGCCGGAAAATGGAGAAATTCGTCGCTCGGTATTTTTCGAACTTGGGGTAGGGATACTCTATCTTGTTCCCTGTTGCCTTGTCGGTCTTCCTACCGTTGAACCAAATCGAGCGCTTGCCCTTGTTCTTTCCCTTCTTATTTTGATTAGCTTCAGAGATCAATTCCTCTGACGACACGATCCACATGGCGTCAAGGCGCTCGGAGTAAAACACAAAATAATAATTCTTTCGGAGTTTGGGGTGTTCGATGGCCGCGAAGAGTGCGGCGTCGCCTTCTTTGACCGTCTCAGATCGCGCTTTGATCTGAACCTCTATGAACTCGTTGTCCTGCTTACGTATCACCGCGTCGATGCCGAAATCATCGACTAAGGGGACGTAGACATCTAGCCCCTCGCGCAACATCCGCCCGATCAGCCAGTATTCCATCCGGCGTCCAAATCCAGCACTGTGCCTGAATTTGATTCCCGTCGTCATAATGGGCTCCAAGACTCACTTAATCCCGTGGGAGTCGACTAGAAGTACTTCACACCGGCAACTGATCCTGCATCCATCCCGGCGCTTCCAGCTTGGGTTCGGTGGTCAAATCCATCACCAGACGTTCCAGCACCATGCGCTTGCTCACGGGATTGGAACGCAAAGCCAAATCTGCCTTGGCCACCAAGCGAATCGCACGCGTCAGATCGCGGCGCGATTTGTAGCGGCGGGCCTGTTTGATAATGTCGTCGGCGGCAAACGGAGGCACGCGAAAGCCTTGCCACAGCGCCGCCCACAACATGCGCTGGTCGCGTACGTTGCGTTCAAGAATCACCAGCATCTGCCGGAAAGTCTTGGCCAGCATATAGATATGGCCGATGGCGGCTTCTTCGCCATCGCCCGAAGAAAGCATCGCATCCAGCACTTCCAGCGCGCGCACGCGCTCTTTTGCCGAGATCGCGTCGGTCAACTCATACAACGACCGCTGTTTCGCGGCCAGAACCATGGTTTCCACGTCGCCCAGCGTGATGCGCTTTTTCTCGCCCACGTAGAGAATCAGCTTCTCCAACTCGTTCGAAATCATCATCATGTCGCCGCCGAGCGCGTCCACCAGTTCGCGCGCGCCGTCCGACTCGACCTTCACGCCGCGGCCGGCGCAGTATTCGGCGATCCAGCGCACGGCTTCGCCTTCTTCCACACGCGCCAGTTCGACGATTCCGCAATACTGGCCCATGGTTTCGCGGATGCGCTGGTAGCGCTCTTTGTCTTGCATCTCCATGCGGCGCACGTCGGCGGGAATGCTGATGTGGTCGGCGACAAAGACAATCAGCGCATCGGGATTCGGGTTCCTGCAATACTCTTCAATCGCGGCCAGCTTCTCTTCATTCGAGCCGCGGCCAAACAGATTCTTCACCCCGCGCACAAAGAAAACCTGAAACGGCGCCATCAGCGAAGGCGTGCGGGCGCGGTCGAGAACTTCCGCCAGATCGTTCTCGGCGAGATCGAACTCGAACAAGCTGAAGTCGCGCAGATCGGCGGGAACCAGGTGTTCGAGAATGGCGTCGCGAAAGCGCTTGCGGAAAAAGGCTTCGTCGCCCACGAATACGTACGCCGCGCGCAGCTTGCGCGATTCAAGCTCGCTCACGAAGCGATCGGCCTGGGCGAAGGCCCGCATCAAAGACTCTCCAGATTATGCAGAGCGCACAGCATGTTCGTTCCTCTAGTCGTCTTCGCGCAAATTGTGTTCGCGCAAATCGTGTTCGCAACAGTCATGTTCGTTCCGCCAGTATTGTAATGCGTCTGCTAGGAGAACGTGTGGACTCGGTGGAGAAGTTCAGCCCTGGAAGAGTGTCCGTCATGGTGCGGAATGATGGGCCGGATAGCCTCCCGCAAGGAGACGTTCATCTCAGAGTCGCACATGGATGGCGAGCCGAAAACATCCGCTTCGCCTCTGAGCGGCACCCGTAAGTTGTTGATTTTCCGTGAGCGGTACACTCTGTCGATGCCTAACATATTGTATTTCCAGTAGTTATACACAAGGCATGGTAAGTGATTGATTCTAAAGAAACGTGGAGGCAAATCGATTTTCCAAGCGCGTGGCTGCGTAGAAAGTGCCGAGGTGACCTCCAGGATGTCTGGGATCGTTTTCGTCGCTCTATGGGTGCTACAAATCGCATGGCGGGGGTTTCCCGGTGACAGGCGGATAGCGTTTTTGGAATCTCCACCACGGGGATTTTCCGCCGACTTCACCGATATTGCTGGCAGATAACCTTCTCCACATCTAAAGACGTAGACGATCTCTTCACTTGGTCACCTGTCCTAAAAGCCTTCCAGAATATTCGAGACGAGGGTGCGGGCAAAATCCTGCGACAAGCGGCGGAACGCCGGCGAATCTTCCTCAAAGAAACTGGCCAGATCCTGCGAGACTTCATACTGCTCGCGAAACAGGTACACAGGATTCTGGTAGAGCACCTTGCCCTGGCGGTCCGTAAGCTCAACCTTCATGCTCACGACCACCAGAACGCTCGCAGCCTGTCCGGTGGCGTTGTTGTAGGTAAGGGGCGAGGCTGAAGTCGAGAGCACGGTGCCGCGCAGCGTGGCGTCGGCGGCTTCGCTGGTATCGTTCAGCAAGTGGTAATGCGTGCGGGTTGTAAATTCGCGCACCACGGAAGCGGTCAGCATCTGCTCGATGCGGTACGTGTTTGTGTCATTGACGAAGGCGGGAATGGCGATGGTTTTGATATTTTCCGGAAGCTGCACGGCGTGGCCGGCGGTGTGGTAGCCGCAGCCGGTGGCGGCCAGCAAAAACAGAACCGACCAAACGTTAACCGGCCAAGTCCGGCGCGGCTTCACTGGATTCCACCCCGAACTCACTGAATTTTTCCCAGAGGGCGAGTGGCGATCATGGTTTCGGCGCATTCCACCGCATTCGTGGCGGCGATGCGCAGGTTGTCGGCCGCGGCCCACAGCCAGACTCCGGCGGGCTGGTCGGCGTCGTTCTTCACCGAGACCAGAATGTCAGCCTGTCCCGCCGAATTCACGTTATTGGGGAGTTCATCGTCCGCGCCCGCAATGGTCACGTGATCTCCGGCCAGCACGAGCGATACCCGCTCGCGATCCGATGCCTGCTCCATCTCTAGAAAGATTGCCAGCGCATAACCGTGGAACACCGGGGCTTGCAACAACATCAGCGAAGGCCACGGCGGATCTTCTCCGGCGATGTTTTCTCCGGCGAGCTTGTCCGCGATCTTGCCGTAATGGCGAAGCACGCGCGCTTCCAGCGATGCCAGCGCGGGCCGTGAGCCTTGCCCACAGCTCGCCAGCAGATTGAAGGCTACCTGCGCGTCGTAAATGTCTTTGGGCAGAGGCTGGAACGAAAGCAAGTTCACCGTTTGCCGATGCAACTCGTCCATGCCTTTCTGTCCGCGCTCCGAGGCCGGCTCGAAAACGGTAGCAACGGCGCGGCGAATGGCGCCCGCTTTTCGCGCCCGCAACAAAAGCAAAGCCAGCATCACCGCGGCCGGATGGGCGGCTACGCACGGTCCCGGCTGCAACTCGGGAGCGAGGACGTGTCCGCGCTCGCGCTCCAGCCACACCGAACGCACGGTGGCGCCAGGTTCCTCTTCGAGCACGCCGGAAAGATCGATGATGGCGCTGCCCGCATTGCGCGCCGTCTTCCAGTTCTTGCGCGTGCTCTCGGCATCGCCGGCGAAGAAAGTAAAATCTACGCGGCCGAATTGCTCGGTGCGCACGCTCTGAATAAAGTTAATCTCATCGCCCATGGCCTCGAGCTGGCCGATGGAGTCGTCGTCATCGAGCAGGCGCACATCCACGGTGGGAAAGTTGCGCTCGGTGAGCACTTCGGCGACTTCTTTCCCTTTCAGCGTGGCCGCGCCCACGATGGCCGCGCGGTAGAGGTTGCCGCGGGCGCTGGTTCCATGCGGAATAATGACGGGTTTGGGAGGCGCGCTCATGAAGTCTGCGAAGCTTGTTTGTAACTGGGCGGCGGCGGGTCGCCATGGCGGCGGAAGATCCACTGCAAACGCCAGAGCACGCCGGAAAACATGTATAGCAGCGCAACCCCGAACAGCACAGGCCCGGAGAAAACCCAGATGCCGGCGACGAGTGCGGCCAGCAGGATGATCACGCGGAAGGGATGGCGCGACCGGAAGTCGATATCCTTGAAACTGTAAAAGCGCCAGGTGCTCACCATCAGATAGCCCACGGCCACCACCATCGCCAGCCAGGTAAGCGCGGTGTACCAGGATTGGACGGGATCGCCGCCTTCGAAGTGGACTACCGCGGCAATCACGCCAGCTCCGGCAGGAATCGGCATGCCGACAAAATATTTCTTGCCCGGACGCCCGGGATTGGAAGGCTGGGGATTGGTGGTGATGTTGAAACGCGCCAGGCGGCTGGCCCCTGCCATCAGAAACAGGAAGCAGGCAATCGACCCCAATTGCGTCAATTTAATGTTGATGCTCCCGGTCGGGAGGACTGAAGGCATCAGGTTGAAGCCCCAGGCCCAGGCCAGCATGGCCGGAGCCACGCCGAAGGTGATGACATCGGCCAGGGAGTCGAGTTCTTTGCCGAAGTCGCTGCTGGTGCCGGTCATGCGCGCGATGCGGCCATCGAGGCCGTCGAACAGCACCGCGAAGCCGATCGCCTTGGCCGCATAATCCAGATGATAGAACTCGGTGGACGTGGCATGCATGATTTGCATGATGGCGTAGAATCCCGCCGCAATGTTGCCCGTGGTGAACAGCGAGGGCAGGATGTACATTCCCTTGCGCATGCTGCGCTGGCGCTGCGGGTCGCGCTTCGGTGGGGGGATAGCAAGATCCATCAACTCGAGCCTCCGGTTGCGGAACGCGTGCCCGCGGCCACCAGTTCCGGCTTGGGTTGCAGGTACGCCAGAACGCTGGCGCCGCCGCGAACGCGATCTCCTGCGGCTACCTGCAGGCTGGCGGACGCGTCGAGCAGCACGTCCACGCGCGAGCCAAACTTGATGAGCCCCACCCGCTGCCCGCGTTCCACTCGCTCGCCGACTCTGGGACGGAACACGATGCGCCGGGCCAGCAGGCCGGCGATCTGCTTGAAGATCACCACCTGGCCATCGCCTTCGACGGTCACCGCATTCTGTTCGTTGAGTTCCGCCGACGCCGGGTTCATGGCATTGAGAAATTTTCCGCGCTGATAGCGAATATCGCGGATCACTCCGCCGATAGGAGTGCGGTTAACGTGTACATCGAAAACGCTGAGGAAGATGCTGATGCGGGTGTGCTTCTCGCCGCTCACGACGACCGGCGAAACCAACGTGACTGTGCCATCGGCAGGAGAAACCACAGCGCCGGGAGAATCCGGTATGACCCGCTCAGGATCGCGGAAAAACCAGAGGAGGAACAATGCCAGCCACACCGGCAGCACAGCCCAGGCCGGTTGCGCGAGCCACCCAACCAGAATCCCAGCCGCAATTAAAGCCAGCGCGTAAAGGTAGCCGTCACGGACCATGGGGAAGAAGTCCCAATTATAGAGCAGGCGCCGATTATAGAGCGGGCATGGGCAAGGCCTGCCGAAGATTCAACGGGAAATTGCGCAAGCGCAAATCGCAAGTCCGAATATGGCGAATCTAAATTCCAAATATCGCAAGTCTAAACAAAGAAAGGGGCTAGCGAGCGCCATGTGGAAGATAAAGAAATCCCTTCGCGGCGACGGCCGCGCTCAAATGGTGGGAATTATGCCACGTGCGCGTCGAATTGCTGCCGGAACTGCCGCTCAATGGACTCCATTTGATCTTTGAGCCGCAGCTTCAGCTTCTTAAGCCGGACTTCCTCTAGTTTTTCGTCGTCGCTGAGATAACGCTTTTGGGTGAGAGTATCGAGACGGGAAGAATACTGCGTATGCTCCTGAACTAACTTGCGAAATTCGTCGTGCGAAGTCAGGAGATGGTCTCTCGGAGTCATCATCCAGCAGACCTCCAACCGGGGGATTTTACGGCTTCAAGCTACCATAGCCCGGAAAGTGGTTCAATGACAAATCTTGGTGCAGTTTTTTGGCTTGGTTCAGTCTCGTTTTGAGAAGAATTCAAGAAAGGTACAGGCGATACAGGATTGCATCTTCGTGAGGATTGGCGTAGTAGTTTTCGCGGCGTCCGGATAGTTCGAAGCCGGCGCTGTGATAAAGGGAACGCGCGGCAGCATTGGATTCGCGCACTTCCAGGAAGATGGCCCGGGCTCCGGTTGCGGCCGCACGCGCGATCAACTCGTTCACCAGCCGCTTGCCCAGTCCACCCCGGCGCGCGGCTTCGGCTACCACCAGATTTTCCAGTTCCCATTCAGCCTCGATCCGGCGCGCGATCAGGAAGGCAAGAATCGGGGGCGCGGCGATCAAGCCAGTGTTGGGCTGCTGTGCTGCGAGCGCGTCTGGTCCCGCAGCTTGCACCACGAGCCCAAGATGCTGGAGGGCAGCACGATATGATGCGGCTTGCGGGCTGGGCGCAAACTCGAAGAGGAGTTCGTAGTGTTGCGCAGTCCAGTGGGCGGCGGCGGCGGATTGCCGCTCCAGATTCATGATTGCAGGGATGTCGGCGGCAGTGGCGAGGCGAAGCATCGTGATTTCAGGCTGCGATTCAGCCGCTGCGCAGAGCTGCGCCACACGGCTGCTAGCTGATTTTGGCAATCACTTCCGCATCGGATCGGCGAATGTAGTTTGCCTCTAACTGCTCGGGCGTTACGGTTTCAGCCGAATGAATCCTGCGCCAGCCCAGCCGAGCGATGGCGGCGGCGGAAATCGGATCGACGATTGAGACCGGCAAGCCGGCGGCGCGAGCCGCAGCCGCCAGGTTCACATCGGGCGTCAGGACGTTGCTGCCCTGCGCCCGTGCCAGAAATTCACTCATGGACAGAAGTTGTTCGCTCAAACGCCGCGCAACATCGCCCGCGACCTCATATTCTCCGGCGTAGACTTCACCGCGCCCCGCATCCAGAAGCGACATGATCTTTCCCTGCGGCCCGTCGAGCAACCCGCCCGCGAGCGCGACCACTTCCAGCAGCGAAACCGCGGCGATGGGCTTGCCCAAAATCTCAGCCAGCGCCTTAATGGCCGCCAGCCCCACTCGCAAGCCGGTAAACGATCCCGGCCCGGAAGCCACGGCGAATGCACCGATATCATCCCTGGTGAAACTGTGTTGCGCCAGAAGCGCGGCGATCTGCGGCACCAGTTGCGCGGAAAACGTTCCGCCGGACAACGGCACGGTCTCGACGGTTTCAACATGGTTGACGTCAGCGCAATGCTCCCCGGCCTGCGCCAGCGCGACGCTGCCGTCTCTACCCGAAGTATCGATGGCGAGAAGAAGCATGTCCTGGTCGTATTCGTCGCGAGTTTTCCTGGTCGATCTGTGACGATCCGTGAAAATCCGTGGCCAGTTTCTGTTTTAACTTATTCCTCTTCCTGTACCAGCTCCAATAGGACACCGCCTGTGCTCGCGGGATGCACGAAAACATATTGGTGTCCGCCCGCTCCGGTCTTGATCTCTTCGGAAACCAGGCGCACTCCATCTTTCTTGAGCCGCGCGACGGCTGCGGGCAAGTCTGGAACGCGCAAACAAACATGGTGCAGGCCCTCGCCGCGCTTGGAAATAAACTTCGCGATGGTAGAGTCTTCCGAAGTCGCTTCCAGCAATTCCAGACGACTGTCGCCAACCTGAACCATCACCAGGCGCACCTGCTCCTGCTCGACGGTTTCAACCGGCGAGACGCTCAATCCCAGCTTTTCGTAGATCGACTGCGCCGCCGCCAGCGACTTCACCGCAATGCCGAGATGATCAATCGAGAAATCCACAATTCATGTTCCTAATATTGTTTCATTCTGTTCTGACATTCTACGTTTTGTCGTTCCGAGCCGTCTGCGACTGCGCAAGCAACGGGGACTAGGGAGGAATCTGTTCTTTATCACTTTTCCCGGCCTCCTCTACAAGCTCTTCAATCAGCGTATACGGATCGCGTTTGTGCTCAGCCACTTCGGCCGCATACCGCGACAGTTCGCCATCGCCGAACTGCCGGCGAACTTTTTCCAGCATGGCGTCGCGCAGCATCTCAACTAGCCGCTCCTGCCAATTCTGCGCGCTTTTTTTCAGCGCCAAGTTTTCCCGCTTGAGATACGCCTCATATTCCGCGATCGCCGCAGCCAGTTCCGGCACGCCAGATCCCTCAGTGGCCACAGTTTTGACGATGGACGGAGTCCAGCCATCGTGGCGCAAAACCAGCGACTGCAGGGCGCGAATCTCGCGCTCCACGCGGTCGGCGCCGTCGTGGTCGCTCTTGTTGATGACGAAGATATCGGCGATCTCCATGATGCCGGCCTTGATGCTCTGCACGTCGTCGCCCATGCCGGGCACGAGGATCACGATGGTGACATCGGCGAGGCGAACGATTTCGATTTCGTCCTGGCCCACGCCGACGGTTTCGATCAGAATCAGGTCGCGGCCGGAAGCGTCGAGCAGGGTGGCCACATCGGCCGTGGTGCGGGCCAAGCCGCCCAGCGAGCCGCGCGTGGCCATGCTGCGAATGTAGATGCCAGGGTCGGAGAAATGTTCTTGCATGCGGATGCGATCGCCGAGAATCGCTCCGCCGGTGTAGGGACTGGTCGGATCGACCGCGACGATGCCCACGGTGCGATTTTCGTTATCTGCACCCCGGCGATAGAAGCGCGCAAGTTGGTCGACCAGCGTGCTTTTGCCCGCTCCGGGAGCGCCAGTCAGGCCAATGATGCGAGCGTGGCCGGTGGAGGGAAACAACGCTTTCAGCAGCTCGGACGATCCCGGCGCGCGATTCTCCACCATGCTGATGGCGCGCGCCAAAGCGCGAGTGTCGCCGGAGCGAAGCTGATCAATCCAGATGTGGATGGGTTGGTTCAAACTGTCAGTGTAAAGCAGTGGACGAGGAAGAAGAAGTCCGCTGCGAGGGGGTCTAGTCTTTCAGCAACTGTCTCGCAATCACCATCCGCTGAATCTCACTCGTGCCTTCGCCAATGGTGCACAGCTTCACGTCGCGGTAGAACTTTTCGGCGGGATAGTCTTTGATGAACCCGTAGCCGCCGTGAATCTGCACGCCTTCGTTGGCGCACTTCACCGCCACTTCGCTGGCGTAAAGTTTCGCCATGGAGGATTCCAGCGTGGTCTTCATGCCTGCGTCTTTCATGGAAGCGGCGCGCATGGTGAGCAGGCGGGCGGCGTCGATCTCGGTGGCCATGTCGGCCAGCTTCCACTGAATGGCCTGGAATTCGCCGATGGCCTTGCCGAATTGCCTGCGCTCTTTGGAATAGCGGAGCGCCGCTTCGTACGCGCCTTGCGCCATGCCCAGCGACAGCGCCGCAATCGAAATGCGGCCGCCATCCAGCACGCGCATGGAGTCGACGAATCCGTCGCCTTCCTGGCCCAGCAGATTTTCCACAGGGATGGTGCAGTCTTCGAAAATTAATTCGGCGGTGTCGCTGGCCCGCAGCCCCAGTTTGTTTTCTTTCTTGCCGGGACGGAATCCCTTGGCTCCCTTTTCCACGACGAACGCCGAAAGCCCGTGGGTGTGCGCGGCGCGGTCGGTGACGGCGATCGCGACGATTACGTCGGCATAGTGCCCATTGGTGATGAATGTCTTGGTGCCGTTGAGCACCCAGTTATTTCCTTTGCGCACCGCGGTCATGCGCGCGCTGCCTGCGTCTGAACCGGAAGAGGGCTCGGTCAGACCCCAGGCGCCGATGAATTCGCCCGTGGCCAGCTTGCTGACGTATTTTTTCTTTTGCGTCTCGTTGCCGGCGAGAAAAATGTGATTCGAGCACAGCGACGTGTGCGCCGCCACGATGATGCCCACCGAACCATCCACTCGCGAAAGTTCTTCGATGGCGGTAACGTATTCCACATAACCCATGCCCGCGCCCGCATATTCCGCGGGAAATATCGCGCCCATCAGTCCCAGCTTGCCCAGTTCCTTGATGGTGGCCAGGGGGAATTCGCCGGCCTCGTCCCATTTCATGACGTTGGGTAGAATTTCGCGTTCGGCGAACTCGCGCACGCTTTTCTTCAGTTGCAACTGCTCGTCGTTGAGTTGAAAATCCAATTTGCCTCCGGCCAGGGGCCGCATTCGTCAGTCATCCCATTTGCTCTGCAGAGCGAATGCGGATTCTCGATTAGAACATAGCGAAGCGGGCGGGAAAAGTTACCCGAGGGGCGATCTGGACGAAGATGCAGGAAGCCGCATGAATACTGACGCGGGCGCGCGTTGCCGCGACTACGCCAACCGACCGGATGGTCTGGAAAAATATGAGACTTCCCGTGTCTGCCGTTCGGTGGCAGCATCTGCGTTTGCTTCCGTTACGGTTACTGCGCGGCGGCGGGCGCGGAGAGAAATCGCTGAAACACCTCGTTGGACAGCAATCTGCCGCGCGGGCTCAGGCGCAAGACGTCGCCGTCGCGCTGCAGGAGTTCATCGTTAAGAGATTCGGCGATCGCGTCGCGGAAAGTTTTCACGGCTTCTTCGCCAAATTCGGCCGCGATCTCCTGCAAATTAACGCCTCGCGTCAGTCGCAGACCGAGGAAAAAAGCTTCTTCGAGGGCCATCTTCGGGTTCACCACAGTGCGCGGCAAAGGCTCTCCGGAAATATATCGTTCGAGTGAGTCGACAGTCGCGAATCGCACTGCGACCATGCCATCCTCCGCGCCACGATCCGAACACGCAAGCATCGAATGCGCGTCCACGCCAAAACCCATATACGGCTGCCGCTTCCAGTATTTTAAGTTGTGCCGCGAATCGAAACCCGGCCGCGCGAAGTTGGAGATCTCGTACCGCGCGATGCCGGCCGCTTCAAGGCGCTCACCAGCGACGAGATAAAAATCCGCGGTTGCATCGTCGTCGGGCGTGAAATGCGCATGATAGCGCGTGCCGCCGGCCATCAACTCGCGCCCCAGCCGCGAATCTTCGTCCACTTCGAGCATGTAAACGCTCACATGCGGCGCGCCGGTGGCAATGGCCTCAGCCAGCGAGAACTCCCAACCGTCGGCGGTTTGGTGCGGCAGCCCCGCGATCAGGTCGATATTGATGTTCGTGATTCCCGCTGCGCGCAGGCGGGCAACGTCTTCGAGCACGGTGGTGCGCTTGTGCAACCTTCCGACGGCGGCCGCTTCCTGGTCTACAAACGATTGCACACCCAGGCTGACGCGATTCACGCCGCAGCGAAGAAGGCAATCGAGCATGGCCGGGGTCAGCGTGCCAGGAGCGCATTCGACCGTGATCTCCGCATCGCGCAGAACATCAAACTCCGACCGCACGGTCGCGAAGATTCGCTCCAGTTGCGTGGCCTCAAGCACGGTCGGCGTTCCTCCGCCGAGGTAAATGGAATCCACCGCGCGTTCCATGTGCTCGCCCGCTTCTCGGGCAATCCGCTCCGCATTCTCGATGTCCGCGCACACCCGTTCGACGTAACGCTCGAAGACTGCCCGCGAAAACACGTCAGACGCGAAGTTGCAGTAGCTGCACTTGGTGCGGCAGAACGGAACCGAGATGTAGATGCCCAGGGCCATATCCGACTATTATCCCATCGGACTATCCCTTCGAACTTTTCCATCCACTCTATCTGCAACATCGGCTCAAACGTTTTCTATCCTTTCGCCTGCCTCCGCCGTCTAATTGAAGTACGCTATGAGCAGCGCCGCTGGCGCCTCTTTACCGCCCGGTCCGCAAGAAGCCGATGGCCCAGGAAGAAGAAATATTAGGCAAAGCCTACGACAGCCGCCTCATGCGGCGGCTGCTGACCTATCTGCGCCCGTACCGCTGGCAGGTCGTGATTGCACTGGCTTCGATTGTCCTCAAGTCATTTGCCGACGTGCTGGGGCCGTATCTCACCAAGGTTGCCATTGACCGCTATCTTTCGCCGACCAAAGGCGCATCTGCCGGCATGTGGAACTGGCTCAGCTCCCGCCCGCTTACCGGCGTCTTGCAGATCGCGGTCATTTACGTGGGCCTGCTTGTGTTCAGTTTTCTGCTTGAGTTCCTGCAGACCTACTTCATGCAGTGGACCGGCCAGAAAGTAATGTTCGATCTGCGCAGCCAGATCTTCCGCCTGCTGCAGCGCATGCACGTCGCTTTTTACGACCACAATCCAGTAGGCCGCCTGGTAACCCGGGTCACCACCGACGTGGACGCCTTGAACGAAATGTTCACCTCGGGCGTGGTCTCCATTTTTGAAGATCTCTTTGTGCTCGCCGGGATTGTGGGCGTCATGCTGTGCATGAACTGGAAGCTGGCGCTGATCACCTTCGCCGTGCTGCCAGTCATCGTTTATTCCACAAAGATTTTCCGCGACCGCGTGCGCGATTCCTACCGGCGCATTCGCGTGGCCATTGCGCGCATCAACGCCTATTTGCAGGAGCATGTCAGCGGCATGATGGTGCTGCAACTGTTCAATCGCGAGCGCAAGGCCTACAACCGCTTTTCGGAAATCAACCGCAGCCACATGGACGCATTCAAAGACGCGATCATGGCTTACTCAGTTTACTATCCCGTGATCGAGATTCTTTCTTCAATCGCGATTGCCTGCGTCATCTGGTTCGGCGGCAACGGGATCATGCGCGGGATTACGGCCAGCAGCGTGGCCGTGCAGTTCAACTGGAAAACGCTGGTCGCATTCCGCCTGGTTCCGACCGTGGCATCGTTGGGCGTGCTGGTCGCTTTCATCCAGTACTCGCTGCGCTTCTTCCGCCCCATCATGGACTTCAGCGAGAAATACAACATCCTGCAGTCGGCCATGGCCGCCAGTGAGCGCATCTTCAAGCTGCTGGATACGCCGGTGCAAGTGGTTTCGCCCGCGGTGGTGAAGCGACCGCAAGGCTTGGGCCGAATCGAGTTCGATCATGTCTGGTTCGCGTATCGCGAAATTTCGACGGAACCCCGCAAGGAACGTGTGGGGACCGGCGCCTCGCCCGTCCAGGTTGAGCAAAGCTCGGGTGCTTCCTCGGCCCCCGACTGGGTGCTCCGCGACGTCAGCTTCTCCATCGAACCGGGAGAAACCGCCGCCATCGTAGGCCACACCGGCGCGGGCAAGACCACGCTCATCTCGCTCCTGCTGCGTTTTTACGATGTTCAGAAAGGCGCGGTCCGCATCGACGGCGTCGACGTCAAAGACATGGACCTCGTCGATTTGCGCAGCCGCTTCGGCGTGGTGTTGCAGGATCCGTTCCTGTTCAGCGGCACGGTCGGCGGGAACATCCGCATGGGAACACGCCGGATCACGGACGCAGACGTCGAAAAAGCCGCCGAAGACGTGAACCTTGCCGATTTCATCCGCGCCCTGCCCAACGGCTTTAATGAAGAAGTCCGCGAGCGCGGCTCGACTCTCTCCACCGGCCAGAAGCAGCTCATCTCATTCGCCCGCGCCCTGGCTCACGAACCGAAGATTTTGATTCTCGACGAAGCCACATCCAGCGTCGATACCGAAACTGAATTCCGCGTGCGCGACGCGCTCAGCCACATGGTCGAGGGACGCACGTCGCTGATCATCGCCCACCGGCTCTCCACCGTGCAGCGCGCAGATAACATCATCGTCATGCACAAAGGCCAGGTCCGCGAAACGGGCACGCACCAGCAACTCCTCGCCCAGCGTGGGATTTACTTCAAGCTGTATCAGCTGCAATACAAGGACCAGGAGATCAACGTGGCGCGGGCGCCCCTTCGACCAGGCTCAGGGCAGGCCACGCCCGCGAATGGTTCGGAAGGCTTCCAGCAGCCCGAAGTCACCGCCAGCGCGGACGACTAAAGCTTGGGTCCCGCGGACACCCCCGCGCGCGATTCAGAGACGGATTCCAGAGGCCACTCCCAGCTCAGGAAGTGGCGACCCCGGAGGGAGTCGAACCCCCAACCCTCAGATCCGAAGTCTGATGCTCTATCCAGTTGAGCTACGGGGCCGTTTAGCAATCGCTTTGTGCAAGCTCGCATTGCACTAACCGCATGGCGAACCTGCGGCGTCGATTCTACACCCACCATTAGCGGCGCGCTTCTGGCTTTACAATGCTCTCTTGCGAATCCTGATCTCAGCCGGCGAAGCTTCCGGAGAAATGTACGGCGCGCAGCTCATCGAAGCGTTGCGCCGCCGCGACCCGCAGCTCGAATTCTTCGGCGTCGGTGGCGACAAAATGCGAGCCGCCGGCTGCGACACTGTCGTCGACGCCAAATATCTCTCGGTCGTCGGCATCGCCGAAATCCTCAGCCATCTGCCGAAAATTTACGGTCTGTACCAGCGCCTGATCAAAGAAGCCGACAAGCGCAAGCCCGATCTCGCCATCATCATCGACTCCCCCGCCTTCAACTGGCGCGTGGCCCGCCAGATGAAGAAGCGCGGCATCCCCGTAGTTTATTACGTCGCTCCCCAATTCTGGGCGTGGCGCCAGGGACGCGTCCACCTGCTGCGCAAATACATCGACAAGGCGCTGGTGATTTTTCCCTTCGAAGAAAAGTTCTACCGCGACCGTGGCGTGGACGCGACCTTCGTCGGCCATCCCCTGGCCGAATTACCGCATCCGGCAATCGAGCGCGGCGACTATGCCGCGCAATTCCATCTCGATCCGGCTAAGCCATGGATAACGCTCATGCCCGGCAGCCGTGTCAAGGAAGTGCGCATGAACCTGCCCACTATCCTCGACGCTGCCGCGCTACTCGGCGACGCCTATGAATTCCTGCTGCCGGTCGCGCCCACGCTCGACCGCGCCTTCCTGCAAAGTCTGATTAACCGAGGCGCGCTCGACCAAAAAACGATCGGCAGCCAAGAAGTCACACTCGTCCCCGAATCCCTGCCCGCGCTCTGGCATTCGCGCGCCGGCATCGTCGCCAGCGGCACCGCTACGGTGGAGGCGGCCATGATGAACACTCCCTTCGTGATGGTCTACCGCGTCTCGGTTCTCACTTACCTGCTGGGCAAGCCGCAAGTCAAAGTCCCGCGCTTCGCTATGGTCAACCTGATCGCCGGAGAGGAAGTCGTGCCAGAGCTCGTGCAACACGACTTCACCGCCGAGAACGTTGTCGCGCAGGTCAAAGCGATCCAGCCCGACGGTCCCGCTCGCGACCGCATGCTGGAAGGCCTGACCCAGGTGAAAGCCCGGCTCCGCCCGCCGCAAGGCACCGGCTCTGGCCCAGCCGCGCAGGATCCAGCCGAGCGCGCCGCCGAGATCATCCTGGCCCTGCCGAATCGAGGTTTGGGGCTAAAGGCTAAACGCTAAAAGCCGATGGCTGCCTTCTAAACCTTGTGCTCCCAGCATCTTTTGGGTAAGAATCTTCATCATAGGAAATGGTTAGGCCCATTTCCGGGAGACTCTCCTTAATGTCGATTCAGTTTCGGCGCGTCCCGAGCGTCTTCAAGAGTTCCCTGCCTCTTTTGTTGGTATTTTTGGCTGCGCTGCCGTCCTGGGCCGCGGAAAAAACCCGCCTCCGCGTCGACGACTACCAGATTGAGGCCGAACTCACCCCTCATCTCCACCAGATTTCCGCGCGAGCCACGGTCAAATTCACCGCGCTGCAGGATCTGAGCGTCGCCGTCTTCGAGCTTCACAACGATCTCCGCGTCACCCGGGTTCTCGACGCCAACAATCAGCCGCTCTCCGCCGAGCGCGTCACCCAGGATTCCACCGTGCGTGTGCCGCTGCCCGCCGGTCTGGCGAAAGACGCATCTACCACGCTCACCTTCGAATATGAAGGCGAGCTCGAAACCGCCGATAACAGCCCCGTTCCCGGACTCAAACTCGCCTACATCGGCGATGACACCAGCTATCTTCTCTATGCCGGACGCTGGTTTCCCGTGAGCGGCTACGGCTTGAATCGCTTCACTTCGACCATCAGTGTCACCGTGCCCGCGCACATGGTCGCGATCGGCAGCGGAAAAACCACGGTCACCGACAATCCGCCATCGAAAAAACCGAACTCCAACGGTCTGCCGACCAAGACTTTCACTTTTGTCTCAACCAAGCCCAGCTTTCCCGCAACCATCGTCGCCGGAATCTTTCAGGAGTACAAAAGCGACGAAGCCGGCATGGATCTTCACGTTTTCTTCAAGCCCACTCACGAAAAACTGGCTCCGGAATACACTACGACGGCGGTTCAGGAATTCACTTACTTCATTACGCTCTACGGTCTGCCGCCCTCGCAGAAGCTCAACGTCGTCGAACTGCCCGGCGACACCGTCCCCTACGCTTGGGCGCCGGAAATTGCGGGCCTTGCCGGTCCCTCGATCACCGAGAAAACCAATTATCGACTGCTCGCGAATGCGATCGCCCACCAGTGGTGGGGAGTTTCGGTGAGTCCCGCATCCAAAGACGATTGGTGGCTGAGCGACGGCTTCTCGCGCTACTCCGAAGCCATGTACGTCGAGAACGCCGCCGGCGGTGCGGGCCTCGAAGAAGCTGTAAAGGACATGTCGGTGGGCGCGCTGGCCTACGACACCGTGCCGCTCTCCAGTGCCAGCAAGCTCGATTTATTTTCCACCGAATTTCAGTCGCTGGCCACCGACAAAGGAGCCATGATCCTGCACATGCTGCGCTGGGTGATGGGCGAAGACAAATATCTGAAGACCATGCGCCAGTTTGCGACCGAGTTCGCCGGAAAGTCCGCCAGCATGGACGACTTCCGCGAGCTCGCCGAGAAAAACTACGGCGAGCAGCTCACTTGGTTCTTTTCCCAGTGGCTCGATTCCACGGGCGCGCCCGAATTCAAATTGAAATACACCACCTACCGCCTCGGCAGCAACAAGGGTTTCCGCGTGACCGGAGAGATTTCGCAAGACCTCGACCTGTTCCGCATGCCGATCGATCTGCGCATCGACACCGACGGTAAAACCGAAGACAAGAAGATCGAAGTTGTGGGCACGAACTCGCCATTCGCCGTGGAGACCTTCGGCCGTCCCCGCCGAATTTCCATCGATCCCGACCATCGCGTTCTCACCAACTCAAGCGACGTGAAGCTGCGCTCGTCCATTCTGCGCGGACAGGCGCTGCAACAGCAGGGCGACCTGGCGGCCGCGCTCGCGGAATTCAACAAAGCGCTCGATCTCAACAAGAACAGCTCCCTCGCCCACTACCGCATCGCCGAAGTTTTCTTCATCCAGAGAAACTATCAATCTTCGGCCAACGCTTACCGCTCGTCGCTCAACGGCGACGGCGAGCCGCGCTGGACCGAGGTTTGGAGCCACATTCAGCTCGGCAAGATTTTCGACATCACCGGCCAGCGCGAGCGCGCCATCGGCGAATACCGCCAGGCCGTTCAGACCAACGACGATACCTTCGGCGCCCTCGAAGAAGCTCGGAAATACATGCAGAAAGCTTTCGAGCGGCCCAAGGAAAGACAGCAGTAGACGATCCCGCTGAAGCGCAATGCTTCCTTTGACGGGGACCCGATGACCGCGATCCGATTCAAGCGCCAAACCCAAACCGGAATTGGAATGTTCGGGCCAAGATTTGTATGGTCAGCTAACCTTTTTTCCCTTCTCACGGTCTAATCAATCAAGCACAGCAGGGAACTTCGCATAACCCGGCTGCGTACTACTGATCAGACTTAAGGCAGGATTGAGACCCCTTGCCTGAATGTTACCCGGGGCCCCCACGCTCCTCCCCGGAGGCGTGGGGGCGTGTTCTTATGCGAATGCTTCTCGACATCGTGCGCCAGTCGCTGTCCACGCTGTGGGCGCACAAGCTGCGCTCCTTCCTCACCATGTTCGGCATCGCCTGGGGCGTAGGCTCGCTGCTGCTTTTGGTGGGTCTGGGCGAAGGCTTCCGCAGCGGCCAGGAAAGGCAACTCGCCACTCTCGGGCAAAACATAATGTTTATGTTTCCCGGGCGCATTCCCGCGGTCGAGGGCAGCGCACAATCCGGCCAGACCTACTACTTCACGTACAAGGATTATTCGGCAGTGCGCGAACAGGCGCGGTTTGTCGGCGCCTTGTCGCCGGTTCTGAATCGCGAAGATATTCGCGCCGTCAGCGATTACGGCTCAACCAATGGCCAAGTCTTCGGCGTCGCTCCGGATTACAACCAGATTCGCAACGTGGCCATCAGCCCCGGCCGCTGGTTCAATCACCAGGACAATGCCGACCGCCGCCGCGTCGCCATCGTCGGCTGGGAACTGCTGAAAAACATGTTCCCTGGGCGTCCGGCGATTGGCTCGTCCATTCTTCTGAACGGCATCAGCTTCGACGTTGTCGGCGTGGTCGCCAAGGTAGGCCGCGACGGCAATAACGGCACCAACTCGCGCGTCTTCATCCCCATCGACACCATGCGCAATCTGTTTCCGCTGGTCAAGGCAAATTCCGAAGATGCTATCTCGTTTCTCAACTATCAGCCCATTCGCAAAGATCTGCACGCAGAAGCCAAGAATGAGATTCACCAGATCATCGCCCGCCGGCACGGCTTCGATCCCAAGCTGCAGGACGCTTTCGAAGACTGGGACACCATTGAAAACATGCAGCGCGTCGGCAAGATTTTCGACGCCATGGATTGGTTCCTGGGCGTGGTAGGGGTGGTCACGCTGGGGCTCGGCGCGATCGGCATCATCAACATTATGCTGGTCTCGGTCACCGAGCGAACAAAAGAAATTGGCCTGCGCAAGGCGCTGGGCGCAACCCATCGCAACGTCCTCACGCAATTTTTCATCGAGGGGGCGTTTCTCACCGCGTTCAGCGGAGGCATCGGTCTGGCGCTGGCTACGGGATTTGTCACCTTGCTCGCCATGCTGCCCGCGCCCGATGGATTCGATACGCCGCGTATCATTCCCGCCTCGGCGTTTGCAGCGATTGCTTCGCTGGGAATCTCCGGCATAGCCGCCGGCCTCTATCCCGCGCGCAAGGCAGCTTTGATGGCGCCGGTAGACGCTCTGCGCCAAGAGTGAAATTTCTGTGAGGCGTCACTTGAGAAATGGAAGCATGATCCGGAGAGTGAATGTATCGGATCCAAGAGTTCTAAGCTAGAAGCTAAGAGCTGGAAGCCAGGAGCTGTTTTTCGTGATCATCGACCTCGCCACGCAAGCCTACAACGCCCTCCACCACAACCGGCGCCGCAGCGTCCTCACCATGTTAGGCATGGCGTGGGGCATTGCCACGGTAGTGCTTTTGCTGGCGTATGGCGCGGGCTTCGAGCGCGGACTGTGGGCTGCGTTCCGCTCCTTCGGCACCAACCTGGTTCTGATTTTTCCCGGCCGCACCGAACTCCAAGCCGGAGGCACCAAAGCGGGAACCCAAGTTCGCCTGACCATCAACGATCTCGACTATATCCGCGCCGAAGTTCCTTTGCTCAAGCGCGTCTCCCCGGAAGCTTTCAAGCAGTCCCTCGTAGTCTTTGGCACGCGCAGCGCAAACTACGGCGTCAGCGGGGTCTATGCCGACTATGCCCGCATGAGGCGCATGGATGTCGCCGAGGGCAGTTTCTTCGGCGAGGCCGACGATTTCACCCACACGCGGGTCGCCGTCATCGGCGCCGACGCAAAGAAGAAACTTTTTTCCGGCCAGAACGCCATCGGCGAAACCATCCGGCTCGATGGCATCTCTTACCAGATCGTGGGCGTGCTCAAGCATCAGGTGCAGAACGGCGACGACAACCTCAACGAGCACGTCTACGTCCCCTTTAGCGCCATGAGCGACCTGATCAACACCTACTACCTGAGCTCGATCGTCATGGAGTACGAAGGCGACCACGCCAAAGTGGTTAAGGCCGTGCGCGCTTCCATGGGCTTTCATCACAACTTCGATCCCAAGGATCAGCGCGCAATTTTCGTCTTCGACGTCTTCGCCGACCTGCTCGATCTTCAGGTCATCACTACCGGCATCAAGATTCTGCTCGGTTTCATCGGACTGCTCACCCTCGGCATCGGCGGCGTTGGACTGATGAATATTATGCTGGTCTCGGTGACGCAGCGCACTCGTGAAATCGGCGTGGAAAAAGCCCTGGGCGCGCGCCGCTGGCACATTCTTTTTCAGTTTCTTGCTGAAGCGCTGGTGATTACCGCGCTCGGCGGCCTGTTGGGCGTGATCCTGGCTTATCTCGTTTCCTGGGGCGTGGGCTCGCTCACGCTATGGAGCGCGTTCGAGGAAAATGCCAGCGAAGGCGACATTCACCTCTACATTAATTCCGCTACGCTGATCTGGTCCACGGTGATCCTAAGCTTCGTCGGCATCGTCAGCGGCATGTTGCCGGCCATCAAAGCCGCGCGGCTCAATCCCATCGAAGCGCTGCGCTACGAATAGATTTCTATTGTGAATGTCATCCTGAGCGCAGCGACTGCTCCGCAAAGCGAAGCAGTCACGGAGTCGAAGATCCCTCGCAGCTCAACATTACCTTCGGCCCGACGACCGCGTGTTTGCTTCTTTCCCCATTCCGATAGAATCCTTGCGTGTCCGAAACCCCCAACGCCCGCCTCGATCGCGTCCTCGCTCAACTGCGTCTCTACGAGCATCCGCTCTTGAACTTCTCCGCGCGCGCCAAAGGTGAAGGAGCTGAGATCGTTATCCAGTTCAAAGACACGTCCGTTCCCGTACACACATACTATTTCGATCTTCATCCTCGCGATCTCGACCATCCGCAATTCGAGTGGAGCTTCCAGCGCCAGCTTTACGACGCCCTGCACGACTACTTCGTCGAGATGTTCATCCGCACTCCGCAGGACCGCGCTGATCGCCGCGAGAAGGGATTGTGAACCTCGCTAGAAACAAATGAATGCTCTCCGCCAAAAGATCGAGCAAGAAATCCGCGAGCGCGGCCCGATTCCCTTTTCGCGCTACATGGAGCTTTGCCTCTACGACGCCGAATTCGGCTACTATTCCCGCAACGCCGAGCAGTTCGGCAAAGGCGGTGACTTCTATACGTCGAGCGACGTGCACGCCGTCTTCGGCCGGCTTCTGGCGCGGCAGTTCGACGAAATATGGTGCGCGCTCGGTTCGCCGGTGAAAATCGAACTCGTCGAACTCGGACCTGGCCGCGGCTTATTCGCGCAAGATGTGCTTGATTGGTCCGAGAAGAAGTTTCCCGCTTTCTTCCGCGCTCTGCAATATGTTCCGGTCGAGCGCTCAGCTGCTCTGCGCGCACGATTGCGCACCACTTTGTCGCATCACCTGAAATCAGGACGCGCGAAGCTGGGTTCGTTCGATCCTCCGGCTGCCGGGCCCTCGCAAGAAGCGGATTCGGTTTCGCTAGCGGCGCTTGACGCCGACCTTCCCACGATCTTCTTCGCCAACGAATTCTTCGACGCGCTCCCCGTCGAGATCTTCAGCCCCGAAGGCTCCCTGCGCATCGCCGCGCGTGACGGGCGTTTCGTCGAAACCTGGGTCCCGTCTTCGGCGCAAGAACTTGAATTCCTTGACCGTTACGCCGTCCATCCCGAACCCGGTGAACGCCTCGAAGCTGCCCTCACCGCGCAACACTACATGCGCCGCATCGCATCTACGATCCAGTGCGGATTCTTCGTCGCCATCGACTATGGCTACACCCGCGAAGAACAACTCGCTGGCCGCCATCGCGGAACGTTGAAAACTTTCCGCCACCATTCCCTCGGCACGAATCCATACGAAGCTCCTGGAGAACAAGACATCACCGCCGACGTAAACTTCACCACCCTCGCCGCCACCGCCGAAGCTCACGGCATGAAAACGCAGAGACTCGTAACTCAATCGCAGTTTCTATTGGGCATCGGCGAGGCCAACCAGTTTGCCGACGCCTTCGAAGAGTGCCGTCTGCCGCAGGAGCGCGCCAAAGTCGCGCTGCAACTCAAACATCTGGTCACGCCCGCGGGCATGGGCGAGAGCTTTCACGTTCTGATTACGAGTAAGGGAATTGAAAAGGAAAAAGTTTCGGCCCTCTCTGGACTGAGTTTCGGTCGAGACGAAACTTCACGCTAGAGCAGGATTCTACCGGCGTATCTTCTGCGCCGCGCCAACCGCCTCGGATTCACGGGCTCTCGTTTCAACTTTCCCAGTCGCCTCAGGATACTCATACACTCCGCGCCCCGACTTCCGCCCCAACCGTCCCGCCTTCACGTATTGCACCAGCAGCGGCGCGGGCCGATATTTTTCTCCCAGCGATTTGTGCAGGTACTCGAGAATGTTAAGCCGCGTGTCGAGGCCCACAAGATCCACCAACTCAAACGGCCCCATGGGATGATTGAGCCCAAGCTTCAGCGCCTTGTCGATGTCGGCCGCCGAGGCAATCCCCTCCTGCAGCATGTAAAACGCTTCGTTGCCAATCATGGCATTGATGCGGCTGGTAACAAATCCAGGCGACTCCTTGATCACCACCACTTCTTTCTTCATGCGCTGCCCAACATCAACAACGGTCGCCAGCGTGTCGTCGTCGGTCTCGAGCGCGCGCACCACTTCGAGCAGCTTCATCTTGTGAACGGGATTGAAAAAATGCATCCCCACGCATTTCTTCGCGCGGTAGGTCACGCTGGCGATCTCGGTCACGCTCAGCGAAGAAGTATTCGACGCGAGCACCGTCGCCGGCCGGCAAATCTTATCGAGCAGGGTGAAGATTTCAATCTTCGACTCCATCTCCTCCGGAACCGCCTCAATCACCAGGTCCGCCTCGCGCGCCGCCTGCTCCACTGATCCCGCATATTCGAGCCGCTGAAATGCGGCATCGGCATCCGGAGCCGCCACCTTGCCCAGTTCCACCGCCTTGTCGAGATTCGTACGAATCTCGCTCTCCGCCTTGCGCAGCGCCCCGGGCAAAAGATCTTCCAGCACCGTGCGGTAGCCGCCCAGCGCCGCCGCGTGGGCAATGCCGCGCCCCATAATGCCCGCGCCAATCACGGCGATGGTTCTTACCTGCGCCACCTACTTGCCCGCCTTGTCTAACTGCTGCAACGCGTCCGTGATCGAGGCGTTGGCCACGCGCAAATACTCCGCCAACCGCTGGCGTTCCTCCACGCCCATGCCGGGAATCGAAATCAGAATGCGCCGCACCGTGGTCGTAATATCATCCACATAGTTCATCGAACGGATCAGTTCACCACTTGCTAACATGAGGACTCCTGTCGAATTCGGACTCTGGCCCGGCTGCGACGCTTCAAATTCTCGCCGTCGCCCAGACCATCTATTCTGGACGCGCGCGTGAATTTAGTAAAGGCACGCAGGACTGGAGCAGCGGGTTTGTGTGACCCTTATTCCAAAGGCCGTCATCCCGAAGCCCCGCGCTTTCACCAGCGGGGCGAGGGATCTCGCGCGGGGCATTTCGAACCGACCCACCACCAGAAAGGATCCACGCAGACGCAATCCCGCGCAGCCGCCCTGTGTTAACAACAAGTTAAAACTCCAGCGCGTATAATCCCGATCAATCTTTTTCATGAGCCAGCGGCGTTTTTCATGAGCCATTCGCGCGGCCCTGCAATCTAATGCTTATGGCTGATAAGCTCTTAAAGCGTTATATCTTCGCCAGCGACTTCGATCAGACGCTGACCTTCAACGACTCCGGCTATGTGCTCTCCGAGCTGGTGGACATTCCCACCTCTGAGTTCGAGCGCAAAGCGCAGGGCATGGCCAAGCTAAACCTCGTGCAGCAAGGCGGAGAACTCGCCTACCTGCTGCTTCACGATCCCGAATTCAAAGAAAAAGTTCGCAAGGAGCATCTCTACGAAGTTGGCAAGCGCATTCGCCTCAAGGAAAACATTCCCCTGCTCTATAAGATTCTTGAGACTGGCATCGACGGCCATATTTTCGATTTCTACGTGCTCTCAGCTTCGCCCGTCGAAGTGATTCGCGCCGCGCTCGAAGGCGTGGTTCCCGAGGATCACATCTATGGCACTCAGTTCCGCTACAAACCCTCCGGAGAAGTCGACTCTCTGATTCGCGCCACCGCAGGCTACGGCAAGGTTGCCGTGCTGGATAACTTGCTCACACAGCATGTTGCCGGTCCCGACCACGTCATTTACGTGGGCGACGGCAGCAGCGACGTTCACGTCATGCTTCATGTCAATGCCCGCGACGGCTATACCATCGCCGTCTCCGAATCGCGCCACGTTTCCCAAATCGCTAAACGCACCGTGCTCAGCAAGAGCGCCCTCGCCGTGCTGGCGCCCATCGTCGAGGATATCGTCGGCTGGGACCGCCCCCGCATCCGCGCGCTTTTTGAGTCTCATGGCATGTTGATTCAGGAGTGGGAGCGCGTCCGTACTGACTGGCTCACCCTCCGTCCCGCCGTGGAGGAACAACCAGTAGAACCCGCTGGTGTGGCCTGATCTCGCCACAACAGTATCTCTATGCTGCGCGATAAAAGCTTGATTCCGCTCTCGCATCAGCACCAGCGGGCGCTGGCGCTGTGCGTGCGCATTGATCGAGCCCAGCCCATCTCCGGGGAAAATTTGCCGGCCTGGCAATCGGAGATCGCGCGGCTCTTCCTGCAGGAGATCAAAGTACATTTCGCAGCGGAAGAGCGGCTGGTGTTTCCCGTTGCGCGCAACTTCCCCGAACTCGCCGCCTTGGTGGAAGAATTGCTGGCCGATCACGCCCAACTGAGCGAAGACTTTGCCCGCGCCGAGAGCGGCACCATGTCGGCAAACCATCTGCTGGCCTTCGCCCAGCGACTCTCCGTCCACATCCGCAAAGAAGAACGCCAACTCTTCGAACGCCTGCAGGAATTGATGAAGCCGGAAGAACTCGCCGCTCTGGGCGCGCGGCTGGAAGATGCCCTCAAGGAGGCGACCCAGGCCTGCGCGCTGCCCAATGAAACCACTAAGCTGCGGCCCGCAAAATAGTCCGGACACATCGCAACGCCCCCGGTAGATGAACTAAGGCTGGTTTGGTGTGGTTACGGGAGGATTGCAGCGCAAAACAAAACGCCCCAGGACTCGTTTGAGTCGTGGGACGTATGTTGATCAGCCCTCCCCCAAGTGCTGCTCAAGTAGGAGATTACGGCAACACACCGATACCGTAAATGGCACCCCCGTGCCATAGCCCACCACTAAAGTGAACCGCCTCCAGTCCTGCGTCTTTCCCACCGAAACTACCGGGCCGCGATTATCGAGACGGAGACACAAAAGACGCAAAAGCAGGATCGCCGCAGCCGTCGATTCAACTCTTCCCAGAACGGGAACTCACTCGGCCCTTTTCGCCATTATTCCTTGACCTGGCCGACGTTCCCGCTCATTCTATTCCAAACACTTTCCGCTGGTTGAGAACAGAATAGCCGCTAACTCCTTTGGGTTGAAGATTTTGCCCGTAAGTTGTTGCAGCCCATAGATTAAATTTCATTTTCGCGCTAACTCAATGATTCTAATAGACCGGGGGGGGGAGGGTGGGGGGGCAAACCGTAACATTTCCCAAAAGAGACCGCCGCCCTTCTTCCTGGTGTAATTCCCGAATCGGTCCGAACGGCGATAATCCGAGCCAGTGATAACCCGAGAAGCGATAATCCGAGAAGTGAGCCTGTCCCCCTCGAAAAGTGCGGGCGCTACTCAGTTTTCCAGGCGGAAGCGCGTTTCCGCCAAGGCATACATTCTGCGCCACACCAGACGATTAACGGTGACAACGGCAGCGGCCATCATCATGGTTGCAGCCAGCAGCAGATCGAAGTTGCCGCTATCCGTTGCCTGGCTGATGGTTGCGCCCAAACCGGTGGTCGTGTAGATGTGCCCTTTGAAGTGAAAATATTCGGCGATGATGCTGGCATTCCACGCTCCGCCGGAAGCCGTGACCAGACCGGTCACGAGATAAGGAAAAATTCCCGGCAGGATCAATTTTTTCCAACGCTCGATGCCTCGCATTTGGAAGACCGAGCAGCATTCCTTCAAGTCCGTGGGAATCGCCATGGTACCGGCAATCACGTTGAACAGGATGTACCACTGCGTGCCGAGCAGCAACAGAACGATCGAACCCACTCCCAGTCCGCCGCCGACGCGAATCAGCAGCAGCAGGACAACGGGAAACAACGCAGTCGCGGGAACGGAAGCCGCGATTTGCGCCAGCGGCTGCGCAATCCGCGCCAGCCGCGAACTGAAACCGATGGCCACGCCTGCGGGAATCGTCCACAGCGCGCCGATGAGCAAGGCAAGATTCACGCGCAAGAATGTTGCGCCGAGGCCGATGCCCGCTTCGCGCAGCTCCGCTCTTTGCAGACCGCTGAGAATGACGGCGACGCGAGCTACACCGTATCCCACAAGGGCGAGAGTCGCCACGGCAAGCGCGCGCAGCAGCCACGTCCGCCAAACAGGGGGAACTTCACTTTCGTTTTCTTTCGTATGCGGCTGGGCGAAGTGCTGCATCACCCTCTCGCCGACCGGCTGCCAGGTTTTGTCGCGCAGGCGAGCCAGTCCCTCCGAATGCTTCAGAATGTTCAGCACCCACGAGCGCGGCACGTCGGCGCTTTGCACCTGTTCGATTTTGAATTTTTCCGCCCAAGCAATTACCGGACGCCAGACGAATTGATCGAGCAACACAATCACCGCGATCATGGTCGTGATACCCCAGAGAATCGAAGTCGTATCGCCCGAACTGGCCGCGGTTTGCAAATAAGAGCCGAGGCCGGGAAGGCGAAAATCGCGCGGGCCCAGGACGAACATCTCGCAGGCCATCAAGAAAAACCAGCCGCCGGCCACCGACATCATCGAGTTCCACACCAGGCCGATCGCGGCAAACGGCAACTCCATCTGCGTGAAGCGCTGCCACCAACTGAAGCGGTACACTTTCGCCGCTTCGCGCATCTCCGTGGGAATGCTTTTCAACGAAGCATAGAAACTGAAAGCCATGTTCCAGACCTGGCCGGTGAAGATCAGCAGAATTGCGCCCGCCTCAACGCCCAACTGGCGGCCGGGAAAAAGGGCGACCATCGCCAGCATCACGCCGGGGAGAAAGCTGAGCACGGGAATCGATTGCAGCACATCGAGCAACGGAATCATGAAGCGCTCGGCGCGTTTGTTGTAGGCGGCGACGTAGCTATACACCAAGGTAAAAATCAGGCTGAGGACATAGGCGATGGTGATGCGAAGCAAAGAATATCCCGCGTAAACAGGCAGGGCGAGCGGGCTGCGCGAGATTTCCACTGCGGGCGTGAACGGGCCGAGCCAGTGCCGGCCGACGACAATGACGCCGTAGAAAAGCGCGATTCCCGCCGCGAACATGATGAGATCCGGAAGATACGAGACTTCGAGGCGCGGCAGTTGGGTCCAGAGCCGATAGGAGGTGAAGCCGCGGAAACCGGTCGGTTTTTTCATGAGTTAGTTCGCATGAGACTGGTCAGGATTGCGGCGGCGTGGGATTCGCGGTTTCAACGCCCGGTTCAGACTGCACGAGGCGGCCCGACTCGCGATCATAGTCGAAGATCTCGGCGTAGCGGCCCCAGTTGAGCGCGGTATCGAGCTGGCGCTGGACTTCATCTTCGCTGAAATGTTCGTCGAGAATATCGTGAAAGAATTCGTCGGTGATGGAGTGGTCGGACTTGCGCTTCAGAATGCTGTCTATCTGCTTGAGCATAGTGACGTGCGAGAGTGCGGCTTCGCGGAACAGCACCTTGCGGGTTTGAATGTCAGCATCGGCGAAGGCTGCGCCCGCGGGAGTCAGATCGACGTCGCCTTCTTTCAATTTGGCGAAGCCGAGCAGCACGCAGGCTTCGAGAATTGGCAGCAGATCCTCGACGTCCATCACCAGTTCTTCGCTGAGGCGGAAGAGATCTTCGTGGCCCCCACGGTCGTGCAGAAGCTCAACCAAACCGGCCATCCCGCCGACGCGGGCGTGAGGCAGGCGCTGATATGTGGCAGTTTTAGAGGGCCGGGATTTTCCGGCTGCGGGCGCGACGGCAATCATGCCGGATTCCTCCTGCGTGAGGATGTGCTCTACATCGGGCTCGGTCATGATCTTGTAAATGAAATCGACGAGTTCGACGAAGCGGCGCGATTTGCGGTCGCGGGGATGCGGGAGTTTGACTTCGAAGTCGGAGCGGATGCGCGCCGGATTGCGGCCCAGCACGAGGATGCGGTCGGAGAGCATGACGGCTTCCTCGATGTTGTGGGTGACGATGAAGATGGCGCTGGTGGGAATTTTCTTGTTGAGCCAGAGTTCGAGCAATTCACCGCGCAGGTTTTCGGCGGTGAGCACGTCGAGCGCGGAGAACGGCTCGTCCATGAAGAGAACTTCGGGTTCGACCACCAAGGCACGGGCAAAGCCAACGCGCTGCTTCATGCCGCCGGAAAGCTCCTTGGGATACGCGGTTTCGAATCCGTCGAGGCCGACGGTATCGAGAGCGCGTAGAGCGCGCTTACGACGCTCGACGGCAGCCACACCGCGAGCTTCCAGCGGGGCTTCCACATTTTCCAGAACCGTGAGCCAAGGGAATAGCGCGAAGCTTTGAAAGACGATGGCCACGTTGGGGGTTTGGCCGTTGAGCGGGTGACCGTGCCAGAACAAGCCTCCGGAGGAGGGTTCCGCGAGTCCGCTGAGAATGCGGAGCAGTGTGGATTTGCCGCAGCCGGAAGCGCCGAGCAGGGCCACGATCTTGCCCGGCTCGATTTCGAGGTTAGTGAGACCGATAACCTGCACGCGCGTGCCATCGGGCTGCGGATACGACTTTTCGATGGCGCGGGCTTCGATGATGGGTTCGGTCACGAAAAAGCTCTCCCTTAACTTCTATACACGAATCGCGCAGAAGCGCAAAGCGAGGTTTGGGGTTTAACGTGGCATTCACAATTTGCGGAATTAGATTTCGTTTACGCGGCGAAGTCTTCGCTTGAAGGCGTTTCGACGGATTGGGGCAAGCGGTCAGTAATTGCGGCGAGGTCGGCGAGTTTGGCGGCTAGTTCTGGCGTGAGGGCGTTGGGCGCGATGCGCCACTTCCAGTTCCCGCCATGCTGGCTGGGGGTATTCATGCGGGCCTCGCTTCCCAAGCCGAGAACATCCTGCAATGGAATCAGGCAAAGATCAGCGGCAGAGGTTTGCGCGGCGCGGATGAAGGCCCAGTGAATGCCGTCATCGCAGCGGCCCACGTAGGCTTCGGCATTGTGCCGCTCGTGCTCGCCAGCGCCAGACTGCCACCAGCCCGCGGTGGTGTCGTTATCGTGAGTGCCAGTGCAGATGACCTTGCCCGCGGCGCGATGCGGCAGATACATGTGCGCACCCTCGTCCCCAAAGCCGAATTGAAGGACGGACATGCCCGGAATCTGCAGGCGCTCGCGCAGGGCGTGAACTTCGGGCGTGATGTAACCCAAATCCTCGGCGAAGAAGGGTAGTCCGCCGAGAGCTTCGCGGAGCCTATGAAAAAGATCGTCCCTGGGTCCATCAACCCAGCGGCCATTGACGGCCGTAGGATCGGAGGCGGGGATCTCCCAGAACTGGTCGAAGCCGCGGAAATGGTCGAGGCGGATGTAGTCGACGTTGCGCGTGGCCCAGCGCAGGCGCTGCACCCACCATGCGTAACCGCTCGACTTCATCACGTCCCAGCGGTAAAGCGGATTGCCCCAGCGCTGGCCGGTCTTGCTGAAGAAATCAGGGGGAACGCCGGAGACGACCTCGGGGTCGAGATTGGCATCGAGGCGGAAAAGTTCGGGATGAGTCCAGACATCGGCACTGTCGTAATTGACGAAGATGGCGACGTCGCCCACGATGCGAATCGAACGCTCGGCGCAATAGCGCCGCAAGGCGCGCCACTGCTCATGGAACGCGAACTGGAGAGCGCTGCGAATCAGCAGGTCGTCAGCTAATTCCTTGCGCGCACGACCGAGAGCAGCGGGATCGCGGTGCGAGAGTTCGGCCGGCCAGTGATTCCAGCTTACGAGTTTCTGCTGCGCGCGCAGAGCGTCGAACAGAACGAAATCATCGAGCCACCAAGCATTTTCGGAGCGGAAGTTTTCAAAACGCCGGCGGGCGCTGCCCGAAGCGGACGCGACGAAACTGCGCGCGCCTGCGAACAGAAGCGGCATCTTGCCGGCGAAAACCTGATCGTACTCGACAGCGCTGGGGGAAGCGACGGTTGAGGGCTTCGTTGGAACAGTTTTCTTATCCGATGGCTTTTCAGATGCAGGCCTCTTGGGATCAGGCTTCTCAGAAGCAGACTTCTCAGGAGCCAACCAGCCATGATCGGCCAGACGATCGAGGCTGATCAGAAGCGGGTTGCCGGCGAACGCGGAAGTGGCGGAATAGGGCGAGTTGCCATAGCCGAGCGGTCCAAGCGGCAGGACTTGCCAAAGCGACTGGCGGGCGGAAGCGAGGAAATCGGCGAACTGATAGGCTGCGGCGCCGAAATCGCCGATGCCGCCGCGCGATGGCAACGACGTGGGGTGCAACAGGATGCCTGCGGCGCGCGGGAATGACATGCCACTCGTTGCCTACATTCCTTCTTCGCCGCCGGCGTGGGTCAGCGCCTTCATTTCCTGCTGGTTGATTTTGATTTTGCCGGACTTCTCCATCTGGTCGCGGAGGTTGGAAATGAAGAGCTCGAAAATTTCCTGCTGCTTGGCTTGCAGGAGCGATTCGCGAATCTGATCGCGCTTGGCGGCGAAATCGGCATCGGAAGGCGCCTGGACTTCAAGAAGCGAAATCACTACGCCGTTGGCTCCGCTGTTGATGGGGCCGCTGATTCCCCCCGGCTTCATGGTGAAGGCAACCGCCGCCTGACCGGTCATGGAGCCAAGGTCGGGCACTTGGCCATCGGGCAGGACGAAGTCACTGGTCTTCACGGTTGCGCCCAGTTCTTTTGCCGCCTTTTTCAAATCATGATCGGCTTTGGCGCGGTCGGAAAGTTCCTGCGTTTTCTGCGAGAGCAAGGCGCTGGAACGCTCGCTCTTGAATTGCTCTTCGACGCGGGCGCGGACTTCCTCGAAAGTGGGCGTGGCGGCAGGTTTGATCGCCAGAAGTTGAAACACGGCGAAACCCTGCGTAACCGGGGACAAACTTGGCGGAGATTTTTCCGCAGTTGTGAATACCGCGTCCATGAATTGTGTGGCTGGGCCTAAACCGGGCAACAGGTCGCGGCGGCCAAAGAAATCCGATGTGACCACGGGCAGACCCTTTGCGGACGCAGCCGCATCCAGGCCCTTAGTCAACGCCAGGTTGCGCAATTCCTCAGCCTGCCCCAGCGCCATCTGCTGGGCCTTTTGCTGTTTGAGCAAGGGCTCGATCTGGGCCTTAACCTCTTCGAGCGACTTCATGTGAGCGGCCTGCTTTTCATCCACGCGAATGATGTGAAACCCGTCGCTGCTCTTGACTACATCGCTGACCTGGCCTTGGGGAAGCGAAAACGCAACCTTCTCAAACTCCGGACTGGTCTGGCTTTTGCCGATCCAGCCGAGCGAACCGCCCACGCTGGAGCTGCCGGGATCTTCGGAATACTTCTTGGCCAGATCTTCGAACTTGGCGCCGGACTTCAGTTGTTTGGACAAATCGTCCGCGCGGCGCTGGGCATCGGCCACAGCTTTGTCATCGACTTTGCCGTCGGGGCCAGGGAGCGGCATTTTGATCCAGATGTGGCTGACCTTCACCTGCTCGGGAAGTCGGTATTGATCGCGATGCTGGTCGTAATAGGCCTGCAAGTCGTCGTGCGTAATTTGCACCGCAGCCTGAACTTTCGCGGTATCGACGAGCGCGTACTTCACCTGGCGCTTTTCAGGAATCGAATTCGCGTACTGGGTCTTGTGACTTTCGTAGAAAGCCTTGAGTTCGTCGTCGGTGGGATGGAGACCTTTCTTGATGTCGTCCTGCTTGAGAACGGCGTAGTCGAACTTCACCTTGGTGTTCTGTTTTATAAACTCCTGGCGGATGGCGGAATCGCTGACTGAGGTGCTGCCGGAAATAAGCGCCTGGAGCTTGCCGATGAGAATCTGCTTGCCGACGGAGTCTTCGAAGGTGGCGGGAGTGAGGTTGGCGCTGGCCAGCATCTCGGTGTATTTCTCTTCGCCGACGAAGGTTCCATCGGGAAAGAAAGCGGAGCTGTAGCGGCCATGCTGGAGTTCATCCTTGACCTCCTGCGGAGCCGACTGCAAGCCGAGGCGTCCGGCTTCGGCGAGCAGCGCTTCGCGGGTGATCAGTTGGTCGGCGGCGCGCTGGGCGAAGAAAGGCAACAGCATGGATGCATTTGCGCCGAGTTGCGAGCCCTGCTGTTGCAGCATCTGGCGGGCAGTCTGACGAACTTCTTCGGCGGTTATGTCGCTGCCGTTGACTTTGGCGACCACGCCCTTGGCAGGCTGGCCGGTAAAATCCGTGCCCATAAAACCGGGAATCAGGGTGACGACCATGGCGGCGCAGATGACGAGCAAAAGGCCACCCAGTACGATCTTCTTGACCGGCCCTTCAGTTTGCAGAAATCGAATCATGTTGTTTAGTCACTCCGGAGTAGAAAGCGGAACTGATTATTATAGACTACGCGTGCACGAGCGGGCGCGTCCCGGCTAAGAGCGATTTCCTTCCGCCCGAAGATGCGAGAAACTCGGCTATTGAAACGAATCAATAAACGTGTTATCCATGCCTGCGGGAATCGAGGTCTCGCGATTTTGCGAACTGGGATTCGATGGGGACCGACTATATCTGGAGAGAGTCATGAACGTGGGAAAGCGGCGGGCACTCGGGTCGTGCAACCTGATACCTCTAGTTCTTAGTTTTTTGCTGGCCCAGACGCCTCTGCTTTTCGTGGCGGACGTGTTTGCCGCGGACGCGGCACAGGCCGTCCCGGTGAATCCGCCTGCAGGCGCGACCAAGCTGCCGCTACAGGACGGATGGGCTGTGCAATCTTCGGCGAAGGTGGAAGCGACGGGAGAAATCATTTCCACACCTCAGTTCGTTCCCGCAGGATGGCATGAAGCCAGCGTGCCTACCACGGTGGTTGCTGCGCTGGTGCGGGACAAGACCCTGCCTGATCCGTTCTTCGGAATGAACCTGCGGCAGTTTGCCGGGGTGAGCTATCCGATCGGCGGAAACTTTTCCAACATCGCCATGCCCGCGGACAGTCCTTACGCGGTTTCATGGTGGTACCGCAAAGAGTTCGGCGCACCGGAAGCTCACAAAGGCAAGACTCTCTGGCTGAAGTTCGACGGCATCAATTATCGCGCTAACGTTTGGCTGAATGGAAAGCTGATTGCCAACTCGAACGAGGTTGCGGGAGCCTGGCGCACCTATGAGTTCAATGTCACGAATGCGGTAGAGTCCGGGACCGAGAATGTTTTGGCGGTGCAGGTCTTCGCCCCTACGGAGAACGACCTTGCCATTACCTTCGTCGATTGGAACCCTGCGCCGCCGGACAAGAATATGGGGCTATGGCGCGATGTTTATCTCACCACGAGCGGTCCGGTGGCGGTGCGTTACGCAACGGTGGTGTCGAAGCTGGATTTGCCGGTGAATGATCGAGCGCAGCTCACCGTAACGGCGCAGGTAAAGAACGCAATCGATGCGCCGGTGAGAGGAAAGCTGAAGGGCCGGATTGAAAATGTTGCTTTTGAGCAGGAAGTAGAGCTCGCGCCGAACGAAAGCAAGGATGTAATATTCACGCCCGAGCAATTTCCGCAACTTATGTTCCCGCATCCGCGGCTGTGGTGGCCGGTGCAGATGGGGACGCCGAATCTCTATCCCCTGACCATGGAGTTCGAAGTGAACGGCGAAGTCAGCGATCGTTCACGGACTCAGTTTGGGATTCGCGAAATCACTTCAGACCTGAACTCCGTGGGCGGGCGCGCCTTCCATATCAATGGCAAGAACGTTCTGATTCGCGGCGGTGGCTGGACTACCGATATGATGCTGCGCGAGAACTCCCAGAGGCTGGAAGACGAGTTCCGTTATGTGCGCGACATCGGCCTCAACACGATTCGACTCGAAGGCAAGCTGGAAACGCAGGAGTTTTTCGACCTCGCCGATCGTCAGGGAATTCTAGTAATGGCGGGATGGTGCTGCTGCGACTTCTGGGAGCGCTGGCCGCGATGGAAAGCTCAGGACTACGAAATCGCGAAGCAATCGCTGCGCGATCAGATTTACCGGCTACGCAGCCATCCCAGCCTGGTTGTGTGGCTGAACGGAAGCGACAATGCTCCGCCGCCGGATGTGGAGCAGATGTACCTCGACGTGGAAAAACAACTGCTGTGGCCGAATCCGGTGGTTTCGTCGGCGACGGGCAAAGGCACATCGCTGACTGGCGACAGCGGGGTGAAAATGACGGGGCCGTATGAGTATGTAGCTCCGAGCTATTGGGAACAGGATACTCCCGCGGGCCAGCCCGGACGCAAGCAGTGCAATCCCGGCGGCTGCGGCGGAGCCTACGGCTTCAACACCGAAACCAGCATGGGACCGGCGGTTCCGCCGGTGGAGAGCATTCGCGCCATGGTGGGGAACGATCATCTGTGGCCGATCGACAACTTCTGGAATTTTCATGCCGGCGGCGGCGAGTTCAAAACCATTCAGGTCTTCAGCGATGCCCTTGCCCATCGTTACGGCAAGTCGGACAGCGTTGAGGATTTCGCCTTGAAGTCGCAACTGCAGACCTACGAGGGCGTGCGCGCCATGTACGAGGCCTACAGCCGAAACAAGTACGAGGCAACCGGCGTGATTCAGTGGATGCTGAACAACGCATGGCCTTCGATGATCTGGCATTTATACGATTACTATCTGCGGCCGGGGGGCGGTTATTTCGGCGCGAAGAAGGCGATGGAAGCGCTACATCCGGTGTATGGCTATGACGATCATTCCATCTGGTTGGTGAGCAGCCAGTATTCGGATGCGAAGAGTCTCAAGCTGACCACCAAGGTTTACAACCTTGATATGACTGAGAAGTTCTCGCACGAGGATTCTCTCAACGCGGCGGCGGACAGTACCCGCAAGCTTTTTGCACTGCCTGATATTCAGGGCCTTAGCACCACATACTTCGTCGTGCTGCGGCTTGCCGATTCTTCGGGAAAGCTGGTGGGCTCGAATTTCTACTGGCTGTCGACCAAGCCGGAAACGCTCGATTGGGCGAAGTCGAACTGGTGGACGACGCCGACCGATTCTTTCGCTGACTACACTGCTCTCGCACATCTGCCGAAGGTAAAACTTAAAGTTGTCGACCGCACCGAGCGCGAGGGCGAACAAGTCGTCACGCACGTTACCATAGAAAATCCAAGCAAGAGTCTGGCGTTCTTCGTTCGGTTGAAGGTCGACAGAGGCGCCAACGGCGAAGAGATTTTGCCGGTGGTGTGGGAAGACAATTACATCTCTCTGCTGCCCGGCGAAAAGCGCGAAGTCACAGCCACCTACCGCGCCAGCGAATTAGGAACGGCTAAAGCGGTGGTCGAAGTCAGCGGATGGAACGTCGAATGAAGAGAATTTGTAATTGTGGAATCCGGTAATCGAGTAATTTAGAATCCGGACGTTTCGATTAGGCGATGAAATTGCGCAATTACCAAATTCCCAATTCCTATCAAACGTGCTGTGAGACCGAAAGAATATTTCCGTCGGGATCTTTGAACCAGGCAACTTTGTCACCGCTGGGTGCGGTCCAGATTCCGAGATCATCCTGCTTGAAGAAACCGAAGATCTCGAAGTGCACTCCTTTGTTCTGCAAGCCGAGAACGATCTTCTCAATATCGGGGACCTGCCAGCCCAGAATGGTGAACTGCGCCGGCTTGAAATCTGGGGCTTTCGCCACGCGCACCATGATTCCGTTGGCGTCGAGCACAACCGCAAAGCCATCGTCTTTGACAAAGCGAAGTCCCAGCACGCCTTCGTAGAACGCTCTCGCCTTGTCAGAGTCTTTGGTGGGAACGAAAGCAACGATGTTGATTGAACCTAACACTCTGTTCTCCTCTGATTTCAATTTCGCATTCGCCCGATCCTAATTCAACCAGCGACAATACGCTATCCGTCTTTACTCTGTCCTTCCTCTGGCGGCACATCGAAATTCACCAGATCACTCTGGAACCCTCTAGTTTTCCAGGCTCCATAAGCGATGCCCACCACCATCCAGATCGCCCCGAAGACTTTAGCCTTCGGGCTCAAGCTGATCCAAAGGAGAAAGCAGATGATGAACCCGAGCACCGGCGGAATCAATTGCCCCAGAGTGCGATCGTTGCCCCGAATGTAGTAGTGCGTAAGCGCCGCCAGATTGACGCCCATGAACGCGATGAGCGCGCCGAAGTTGAGCAGGTTAGCGCCGTCGTCATAGCTGATGAGAAAGGCTCCAATCAGCGCAATCACACCGACAAAAACCACATTGTTAGCGGGAATTCGCGTTCTGGGATGGATGGCTCCAAAAAACTTCTTGGGAATTGCGCCGCTGCGCCCCATGCCGTAAAGCAGGCGCGCCGCGCCCAGTTGCGATCCCATACCGGAGCCGATGGTCGCGATCAGCAGCGTGAGACTAATGACCTTAGTCATAAGAACACCGCCCGCAATCCCCGCAACGTGGCTGAATACGTTCTCGTCTCCAAATTGCGAGAAGATACCAAAGTCCTTACCGAAACGTTGGAGGCTCAACAATTGAGCGCCGTAAACCTCGGCCGCGGCCAAAAAACCGGTAATGACGCAGACCAGAACGGTGGCCAGAAAAATGTTCCGTCTAGGGTTCTCGACCTCTTCCGACAGAGTGGAAATGCCATCGAACCCAATGTAAGTGAGCACCGCCACTGACGTTCCATGAAATACGCGGTTGATGGTGAACGTTTGCGGGTTGTAGAACGGACGCAGAAAATATACCTCGGGAAACTGCGGCAGATGAAAGATGTAGCGAATGGTGTACCAGAAGAACGCCAGGATCACGGCTCCCATGATCGCGCACAAAGTTTTATTGATGCGAGCTGAAGTCTGCACTCCACGAAGGTTGAGCAGCGTGAATAATGTGGCGAAAAACAACGGCCACAACAGGCCTGGGTAAGGAATCTGGTATCGTGTACCGCTCAGCAGATCGGCCATCGCCTTCGCGCACCAGATGGTGCAGATCAACGGATTGAGAATGTAATCCATGGTCATGCTCCAGCCGGTCACGTAGCCGAGCGAGGGATGCAACTCGCGCCCCACATAGGTATAAGCCGACCCGGCGCTGGGATATACTCGCGCCATGCGGCCATAACTCATCGCGGTGAACACCATGGCGACCATAGCAATCAGGATCGAGGTAACCACGTGCCCCTGACCGGCGTTGCTGAAAACTCCATAGGCCGGCATGGGCGCCGTGGGCTGGATGACAATGATGCCGTAAAGGATCAGATCCCAAAGGGTGAGCGTGCGGCGCAGGCGCGGTGCGGATGAAGATACCGTTTCGGCGGACGTGGTTTCCATGAGTCCGCCTATTGGATTATGCGGAGGGCGAAAATGTCAATATTAAAACGATTCTATAGCTGTCAACAACGTAGTTGTCGGGCCGGTGCTGTCTTAGTTTAAGACACTACCGTCGGGCCGGAGATTTCTCGCCACGACCGGGATCACTTGGCGTAATCAAACCAATACCCGCGCTGCTCGTTCCCTGACATGTGCCGCGTGTTGTATTCGAGAAGATAGTTCACGTGCGCATCGTCGAGCGGGAACGATTTACCCGGCGCATACGGATAATCTCCCATCCTGAGGAACGGCAGCGGCGCTACGAAGTTGCCTTCGGCGGCGTAGAAGTCCATGTCTTTCTCATAGCCGTTGGCCGCGAAAAAATAATCGCGTACCCAGCCCTGGGGTAGCGCGGGCAAAATTGATGGATCGAAGTCCAGCCGCACTTCGTCGCCCGAGCCAAATACCGCAAACTTGTCGTCGGTCGCGGTCAGCAGCGGCAACACATCACCGTAGCGGGTGTAGGTTCCTGCCGGACGCGTGTAAGGCCCGGTCGCACTTGTCTTCTCATAAATGTATTGCACGTTGCCCGGAGGCGTGCCTTCGATCTTCAGCGGAAATCCATGGAATTCCAGATCGGCGTGGACCAGCGGAACCGGCGTCAGGCGCAGGCTCTGGTTATCGCTATCTTTAGAATTCTGAGACGTTCGGTTTATCAGAATACTGTCCCAATAAATTTGCAGATTGGTGGTGATGCGAATTTCTCGCGTGCCCGGCGGCAGTTTGCCGCTGAGATCGGCGGTCATGGTGCGCGGCCCGCCGGCGGGGAACCCCATATCGTCGACAACACGTACCCATTTGCCGTTCGCGCCTTTTTCATTCTCAACCAGCGCTTGGACGTAAGGAGAAATCGCCTGCACGCCCGCCTGCGACGCCGCGTACATGCTGTTCGCCGAAAAATATTCGACCTCGCCATGCAGCAGCAGCCACAGCGGGCCGCCGCGGTAAGGCTCGCCCAGATCGAGGATCAGGCGGTGCGGCTTGGCGAAGCCCTGGAATTGCGTGAGCGCAAAATCGCCGAAGTAGTGATGCGCCAGCAGGTCGGGCAATACGTTGTGACCGTGTTCATCCCACGCACCAGCCGGAGGTTTGGCATCGCGGCTGACGACGACTTTGAACTCCGGATACGGCGGGTTCGACGCGAAATATTCGTTAGGGTAAACGTCGATCTCGTCCGGATGATCGACCGCCAACACGCGCGCCTGATCGAGATAGACGGCTTCCTCCAGCGGCTCCATGAAACGGAAGCTGAGCTTGCCATCTTTCTCGCGAATGGCGTTGCGATCGATCTTGATGTACTCGAGCGGCCGCGGAATGTCGCGCTGGCCGGGACCAATCCAGTGTCCAACGACGCCCGCGCCCAGCATGTCGGCGACGAGTTCGTAACGCTCGCCGTTCCAGACAAACAGCGTAGGGCAGGAACTGCCGCGGCGGTCGATCTCGAGGATATCCTGTTGCTTGTCGCCGGCAACGTTGATTTCATCCTGCAAAACGCCGGTCGGCCACAGCATACGAACGATGTCGGCCTCTTTCGCGTCGCCCAGGCCAACGGTGAGATATGGCGAATTCTGGCCGAGATAACCGTTTGAGCCGTAGATCTCAAACTTCTGCCGGTTGCCGCCGGCGAAGACTTCAACCTTGGTGCCGATGGCGCTCTTGTTATCGTTCAATCCCTTGAGCGCGAGGCGCAGCCAGTGATTCTGATTGCCGCCTTCATTGCGCAACAGCACGGCGGGACCGTGATTCTGCGTAATCAGCAGATCCGTCGCGCCGTCGCCATCGTAATCGCCGGTGATGATGGCGCGGGGCTCTTTGAGTTGAATCTTGTCGAGACCAACGTCGGCGGTGACGTCTTTGAAACCATCCGCCCCGAGATTGCGGAACAGGCGGACTTCGCCCTTGCCGTCTTTGGTTTCGCCGACCGCGACCAGATCGACCCAGCCGTCGTTGTCGTAGTCGATGGCGGCAATGCCGAAAGCGCGGACCCAATTCGTCTCGGGAAGTTTCACTTCCTCGAAGCTCTTGCCGTGATTGTTGCGCCAGAGAGAAATACCTCGACCGTCGAAGTGAGTAAACGCGATGTCCATCCAGCCGTCGTGATCGAAATCGAGGATCGCAATGCCAGCAGTTGACCACGGCATGGGACGGGACCAGAGCTCACGTTCCAGGAATTTTCCCTCGCGTGGGTTCTCATAAATCGAGCTGCCTATGGTGAAAACCTTCCAGCCTGTGACAGCGATATCGACGGCGCGATCGTTGTTGTAATCCGTGCCGACGGCAGCGAGACTTGGTGCGGTTCCCTTGAGGCCGACGGATTCGGTGACGTCAGTAAATGTGCCGTTGCCGTTATTGCGCCACATAACATTCGACCCAATCACGTGCGGCCGCGTCGGGGGTTGGTGTGGACTGGATTCGGGCTCGTTGCCGTAACGAGTGACGTACAGGTCTAGGTCTCCATCGTGGTCGTAATCAACGAAAGTCAACCCCACATTGAAGCCAGGGCTCTTGATCCCAGCGGCGTCCGTCACATCCTTGAAAGTGCCATTCTTCTCGTTGTGCAGCAGGAGAATCCGCCCATTGAAACTCACGGCCAAATCCGAGGCGCCATCGTTGTCATAGTCACCTGCCGTGCAACCGATTGCGTGTTGTGTAGGATCGAGCCCCACCTTCCTCGTTACGTCTTCGAATTTTCCGTTGCCCAAGTTGTGATAAAGAGCGAGACCGCCTTCAGGTCCGCGGTCGGCAACAAACAGATCAGGGTGCCCGTCCCCGTAGAAGTCCAGAAAACACGCACCAGGACCTAGAAACGCCGCCATGTCAGTGGCCTCGCTGCCGCTACCTTTGCCTGCAATCCCTGCTTCCCTCGTCACATCCACAAACCTCACCTTGATCGGCGCGGGCGCTTTCAACACCGCTGACGGCGACTCCACCGCGCGCGAATAATGGCCCTGCTCGCCATAGGCCAGGCTCATGGGCGCGCCGATTTTGTTTTGCGTGATGTACTGGAATTTTTTCAGGTGCTCACGCGCATGGTCGATGTCAGTGGATTGCTGGTAGGCGCGCGACAATCCGAATTCGGCGGAGGCGTGCAGCGGATTGAGTTGCAGTGCGTGCTGGAAGCACTCGATGGCCTGCGGAAACTGTTTGGCCTGCACATAGGCCGTGCCCAAGAAATACCAGGTGTCAGCGTCGTTCGCATCGATCTCGACGACGTGGCGAAAGGCTTCAATCGCGGCCTGAGCATCTCCGGTATTTTTCGCGAGCAGACCGAGGTTGTACCACGCATTCGGATTCTTGGGATCCTGCTTGAGAGCATCTTCGAGCGCGGCTTTGGCTTCGTCAATCTTCTGCAAGTTTAAGAAGGCGATGCCTTCATTCAGCCGCGCGATCGTCAGCTTGGGATCGAGTGCCGCCGCTTGCTGGAAGGACTTGAGGCCTTTCTCGAAAAGCTGCTGGTTCATATAGGCAGCGCCGAGATTGTTCAGGCGCGCGGCCTCGACAGGATTGGCGGACCTTACCGCTGCTTGCGGGGATTGAGTTCGGGGCGCGGTGGCAAAGAGGCCAAATGCGGCCAAAACCATGCCGGCGAGAGCGACTGAAATTCGCGGAGTCATTCGACTAAGATTTAACCACAGAGGACACAGAGAACACAGAGGGAGTCGCACGCAGCGAGACTTTCAGGAGATTGGCGGGGACTTCGAGCTCCCACATTCTTTTTCCAGTGCGGCTGCGACAGCGAGCACTTGCTCTTCTGCCCACGGCCTGCCGACGATCTGCACGCCGATGGGCAAGCCTGCGGGCGAACTGCTGACTGGAACCACTGCGGCGGGATTGCCCAGGAGATTGAAAAATTCCGTATAGCTCCATGCGTCGAGATACTCCACCGTTTTGCCGTCGATCTGCCAACTGCGTTCGCCGTGGCGGAATGCGGGAATCGCCGCAGCCGGACAAAGCAAGATGGGATACTGTTGCATCTGCGCGAAGAACTGTGCGCGAACGGCATCGCGGCGGATCCAGGCGTCCAGCAACATCTCTCCTGTGTGAGGCGGCTGGGCCGCAGACCATTCGAGAAACTGCCTGAGAATCGGGCTGAGGTCGCCTTCCCTTCCCTTGAACATTGGCCGCAACAGCATTCCACCGGCAACCACAAAGAACTTGTGCCATAGCCGGCGCGCCTCCTCGAGTCCTTGCGGCCGGAACGCCTCTACCTGAAAACCGGCGTGCCGCAAGGCTTGTGCCGCGGTGCGCACCGCCGCGCGAGTTTCGAAGGTAACCGGCGTGTGGCCATCGTCTTCGAAATAGCCGACTCTAAGTTGCCTGGTTTCTTCGTCGCCCGGCCACCGCAAAGGAACCGGCGCGGCGCATGTGTCGCCATCGTCGGGACCTTGCATGACCTCGAACAGAACTCTAAGGTCGCCAACAGTTCGCGCCATCGGGCCGACCACGCCCAGCAATGCAAACGGCCCTGCCGAGGCGGGATAGTGCCCGGTGGAAGGGATTCGTCCCGGCGTGGGTTTCAGCCCACAGATGCCGGTGAAGTGAGCGGGCACGCGAATCGAGCCGCCGCCGTCGCTACCCACGCCGCCCGCGGACATGCCAGCCGCGATCGCCGCCGCTTCCCCGCCGCTCGATCCGCCGGGCGTGCGCTCCAGATTCCACGGGTTGTTGGTACGGCCGTAAAGTAAATTGTCGGTTTCCCATGCCATCAAAAGTTCGGGAGTATTGGTGATACCAAGAACAATTGCACCGGCATTCTTCAGGCGCGTGACTAGAGGCGCATCTTGCCGGGCGACGAATCCAGCGCGTAGCCGGGTTCCGGCTTCGCAGCGCAGGCCTGTTACGCTGATGGAGCTCTTGATGCTGACGGGAACTCCGTGCAGCGGGCCGAGCGCTTTCCCATTCGTGACCGCCTCTTCAGCATCCTGTGCCATGTGCCGGGCTCGCTCCGCATCCACCTGCACAAACGCATTCAACTGCGGATTCAGCTTTTCGATTCGCTCCAAATGCGCCCCAATCAGCTCGACCGGCGAAAGCTTTCTCCCGCGTATTTGTTCCGCCATGGAGACTGCGGAAAGAAAGGTCAGGTCACACATGCGATCTCCGTACTTGCATTGCACGATCAATCGATCGCTTCTCCTCTTTGGTCAGCGGGCGAAAAGCTCCTTTGGCCAGCGCGCCCAGTTGCAGCGGACCGATCGCCACGCGCACCAGGCGCAATACCTCCACCTCCAATCCTTCCATCATCCGGCGGATGTGCCGGTTCTTGCCTTCGTCGAGCACGATCTCGAGCCAGCAGTTTTTTTCTCCCAGGCGCAAAAGACGAGCGTGCTTCGCGCCGAGCACCTCTCCGTTTTTCGCAACCACTCCCTGCGTCAAAGACCGTAAGAGCTTTTCATCCGCAACCGTGTCGATCTGGACGTGATAGGTTTTCTCCAAATGCGTCTCCGGAGCGGCAATGCGCGCGCCCCAGTCGGAATCGTTGGTCAGCAAAAGCAATCCTTCGCTGGCCTTATCCAGACGCCCCACCGGGGCAACCCAGGACATAGGTTCTTGCGCAAGATTATTGCCGTTTGAAGAATATTGGGCATAGACAAGCGAGTCATATACAGTCCCACGTCCCTTTTCATCGGAGGCTGTCGTTACCACGCCGCGTGGCTTGTTCAACATCAGATAAATCATTTCTCGCGGCTCAACCAGTTTCCCATTGACCGCAATCTGATTATGCTTCCCTGAAACAGGCGTCTCCGGATCAAGCCGGATCTTTCCATTCAGGCTCACGCACCCGGTGCGGATCAACTCTGCGGCACGCGACCGCGAACCATAGCCGAGCTTCGACAAGGCGCGCGCCAGGCCGATCTGCCGGGTTGCGTTTCTCTCGCCCACGGGTTTCATTCTTATCGAACATGCTAATCGAAGCTGGCGGTCACATGTTCAATAAGTACGATGCACAATCCTCGCACGGCTTGGTACGATATGGTCGCAGGCCGGCTGTACAAAAAGGAGCGTTCATGGCCCACCAACATCCTCCCCGCTTTCTGAAGATCGTGGACGACGCCAAAAAGCGCGTGCGCGAAACCACCGTCGAAGAAGTGAAGAAGAAGATGGATCGCGGCGGGAAGTTCATTCTGGTGGACGTGCGCGAAGAGAGCGAATTCGCCAAAGACCATTTGCCGGATGCGATTCACCTGGGTAAAGGAATCATCGAACGCGACATCGAAGCTCGCGTGCCCGATCTCAATGCCGAGATTGTGCTTTACTGCGGCGGCGGATTCCGCTCGGCGCTTGCGGCCGACAATCTGCAGAAGATGGGCTACTCGAACGTGATTTCGATGGACGGCGGCATTCGCGACTGGCGGGAAAAGGGATATCCTTTGACCAAGGGGAGCTAGGTCTCGGCTTCTAGTCTTCAGTTCTTCTTCGCGTACAGCACGGGACAGATCGCGAGTGATTCGCAGCACTTTTCGTAAGTACCGCCTCTACTCACTTATGAATGGTCGCATCTTCTTCTGGTCGCTCACGTCGGCACTCGCCGGATTTCTTTTTGGTTTCGACACGGTGGTTATTTCTGGCGCCGAAAAGACAATTCAATCGCTTTGGGGTCTGAGTCCCGGCGTGCACGGCATTGCCATGGCCTCGGCCCTTTACGGTACCGTGGTTGGTTCGCTGCTCGGTGGCTGGCCCGCTGACCGGTTCGGGCGCAAAGCCACGCTGCTGTGGATCGGCGTTCTTTACTTTGCCGGTGCGGTGGGCTCGGGTTTGGCGCCAAACGTTGCTACGTTCATCGTTGCGCGTGTCATCGGCGGGTTGGGCATCGGCATCTCTACCGTGGTCGCCCCCATGTACATCTCGGAGATCGCACCGCCGAAGTATCGCGGACGGCTTGCCGGCATGTTCCAGTTCAACATTGTTTTTGGCATCCTGATCGCTTTCGTCTCGAATGCGCTCCTCGCAGGCATCGGCGAGAACGCGTGGCGCTGGATGTTGGGTGTGGCCGCGTTTCCGTCGTTGCTCTACGCCGTGTTCTGCATCGGACTTCCCGAAAGCCCACGTTGGCTCTTAGGCAAGAAAGGTAATCGCGAGGCCGGCCTGCAAGTGCTGCAACGAATCGAGCCTGACGCTTCGAAAACCGAAATCGCAGCGGAGGCGGATGCGATTATCGCTGCATCCTCGGAGCAGGCATCGTCGGGACACTTCTGGACCGGACGTCTTCGCAAGCCGATCATGCTCGCCATCCTGATTGCCTTCTTCAACCAACTCTCAGGCATCAATGCAATTTTGTACTTCGCGCCCCGCATATTTGAACTTACCGGTCTCGGAGCAAAAGCCGCGCTGTTGCAATCCATCGGCATCGGCGTCACCAATCTGGTTTTCACCTTTGTCGGCCTCTGGCTGATTGACCGGCTGGGCCGGCGCACCCTGCTCTATATTGGCTCGTTCGGCTACATCGTCTCGCTCGGCCTCGTCGCCTGGGCCTTCTTTTCCAATCATCTTTCACTGGTGCCGGTTTGCATCTTCGCTTTCATCGCTGCCCACTCCATCGGCCAGGGAGCAGTCATTTGGGTATTTATCTCCGAGATATTTCCCAATCGTCATCGGGCCGAAGGTCAGACCCTGGGCAGTTTCACGCATTGGATCTTCGCCGCCTTGCTCACAACTTTTTTCCCGAAGATGGTCACCGCCTTCCCGCCCGGCTACGTTTTCTCGTTCTTTGCCGGCATGATGGTTCTGCAACTCATTTGGGTAAAGACCATGGTTCCGGAGACAAAAGGTGTGCCGCTGGAGGAAATTCAGAAACAGTTGGGAATCGGTTAGGGCTGCAAGTTTATCTTTTAGTTACCCTACCCCCCTCCCCCCTCGATTTGTCAAAATATCTAGAATCAGCAACTTACAGACTTCGAACCGCGAAATTCCTTGCAAAATCCTCATAACAAAGATCTTATAAGTCAAAATCTTGAAAAGCATGGGACTTACGGGCCGATTTTTGACCGCGAGGACCCTTGCCGATACTTGCTGAGTCCACTTCCTCTGCTGGGACAATGATGGAACGAAATGGAGGCTGTGCGCAAGGTCAGATGTCACAAGGTTGAGCTGTGGAAATCTTTTCGGGGCGAGGGGCTCCCTCCGTTTGGTTCGAGGCCGAGGATTCTCTAGCTACTTGCAATTCCCGGTGAGTGTAATGGCCTGATAGCGCCAACTGACGCCACAATCTCTTTGCAATGTCAGTTTGCCCAACGAGCCGGTTGACCCGCGTACTCGCAAGACCACCTGTCCTCCAGGGGTTTTCTCTTCCGCCCTTTGGGAGAACTGGAGAACTCTGCGAAAAATCTGCTGAAACTTATTCTGCCGCGGGACCGTATGCAATTTCGTGGGCTCGCCAAATCTAGCCGTCGCTCTCTACACCTTTAGCCGCAATCGTAATGGTGCCCAGCCGTTCCTGCTTTCATGTCCCGTTGTCCGTCGCCAGCTTCCCCGCCTTGTCCGCCGACATTTGGGCTTTCTTACTGCCCTCTTTATAGCTCAGACGACCGCCCTCAACTTTCGCGCGAATCTGCCCGCGCACTTTTTAACGCCAAGCAGTAAGGACGCATCCCCATTTACCCTCATCTTGGGCGTGTTCTGCCTCTGCCTCGCAATCGCACAGACCCTGACCAATCGTTCACTTCTCGATCGCGCCCATCTATCGGCCCAAACTGACGCAGCCCTATAGTTGGCGAAATGTCGCGGTTACGCTCAATGACCACGGTCAAAACGTGAAATCGCCTGTTCACGACAGTTGACTGTGGTTTGAGTATCTCCACGCGATGGATCGGCAGCGTCATTGCAGATTTTGTTTTTGCTTTCCTGTCCTGCGTGCTAGTTTTGTGTGAATCCTCTGCGTGAGCCGCTGCCGCGCTCGCAACAAAATTCGCTCAAATGAGGTCAATGTGAAAAGAGAGCGCCTAACACAGATCGTCCTGGTGATCGTGGGGCTGTTCAATCTGGCCCTAATTTATTTTCTATATACGGATCTGCGGCATTCCAGCTGGCTTTTGGAGCGGAAGAACGAGATCGAACCGATGTTTCTGAGCTTTTTTATTCCGGTAGGGATCTTTCTACTCATGGCCGCAAGGAGACCATCTGAGCATCGCTCGATGATTGCTCTAGCAGCTTGGTGGAACATCTCCCATGGCGTGGTGATGGCTATTCAAACCGTGGAAGCGTGGATTCACGGCGTCCACCGGAACTTTACTGATGTGATCGTATTCCTTGTGATCGGAGTTGTCCTGTTAGCGCTTCTGCCAGCAAAACGAGGGGTAGTCGCGCCGGGAGTTGCGTGAACGAGCGCAGAAACCCCACACTCTACGCGGATAACCGTTTCTTATAGTCTTCGTTTCACGGTTTTTTCCCGAGGGGATGACAGTGTAGCGCAGCGGCTCTGGGCAGATTGGCGTTAAATCGCCATTTCACTCATTGACTCCATTTCTCGGCAAAGCTGGCAGCGCGACCTTCTGCTGAATTCCCGCGCCCTCGACCACCGTGTAAATGAAATCCGCGGGCACGTCTCGCAGAACTTCCGCTTCGCCATTCGGCCAGCGAATGCTTACCTCGCCCATCTTGTCATTCGCGCCTAAACCAAAATGCAATCGCAGGTCATTCTGCGAGAGATAACTGGCTCCGCCGCGCACTTCGTTGAACTGCACCAGCGTGCCCGCCTTCACCGTCACCCGCGCACCAATGGCGGCCTTGTTGCTTTTCGTTCCCACCAGCTTGAACAGCACTCGGTGATTCGCACTGTCGTTGCGATTCAGCAGCAGCGATGGCGGTTCACCCACATTCAGGACCACAATATCGACGTTGCCATCGTTGTTAATATCGCCAAAAGCCGCGCCCCGCCTTGATTCTGGCGGCATGTTCGCGAACGCCGAAGAAACGTCGTCAAAGGTTCCGTCGCGATGATTGCGGAACAGCAGCATCGGTTGCCGGTAGGGCGTGCCACCGGGAATCGTATCTACCTGCGGATAGACGTGGCCGTTGGCCACGAACAAGTCGAGCCAGCCATCGTTATCCATATCAAAGAATGCCGTGCCCCAACTCACGAAGGGATAGGTCGGCTTCATGATCTTGGCCCGCACGCTGACATCGGCAAATGAATCGTCGCCAAGGTTGCGATAGAGCGTCGAACCTTGTTCCACGAAATTCGTCACAATCATCGACAAGCGGCCTTCGTGAAGATAGTCGCCCCAATCCACGCCCATCGAACCTTGCTGCAGGCCGTCGCCACTCAGCGCAACCCCGGAGAGCAACCCCACATCCTCAAACGTTCCGTCGTGCTTGTTGTGGTACAGAAAATTCGGCCCCGCGTCGTTGGCAACATAAAGATCGGGCCAGCCGTCGTTGTCGTAATCGCCCCAAGTCGCTCCCAAGCCGTAATAACGATGCGGATCGTCCACGCCGGCCTTCTTGGAAACTTCCTCGAATGTGCCGTCGCCTTTGTTATGAAATAGCAAATCCGATTCGCCAGGCATCCCCCAAGGCCCGCATTGCACCAGCACTCCCTTGAAACGGCAAAATCGCGGATCGTTGCCGAACTGCGGCAAATTATCGATGTCCACATGCACGTAGCGCGAGACGAAAAGATCCACCTTGCCGTCGCGGTCATAGTCGGCCCAGGCCGCGCCTGTGCTGAATCCTCCCGCGCCCACTCCGGCCTTGTCTGTCACATCTTCGAACTTGCAATTGCCCAGATTGTGATACAGCGCGTTGCCGCCGTAGCCGGTAACGTAAATATCCTGCAGGCCGTCGTTGTCGTAATCGGCTACGGCAACGCCCATGCCCCAGCCTTTGCGAGTGAGGCCCGCTGATTTCGTAATGTCGGTGAACTTGATGTCGGTATCCTTGGAGTCTTTGTTCTTGGGGTCAGTATTCTTAGGATCAGTGTCCTGATGATAGAGCGTGATCATCAGATCGCCGCCCGCACGATAGCGCTGCACCGTAGATCCGTTGACGGTGATGATGTCGAGCTTGCCGTCGTTGTCGCAATCGATCAGGCCCACGCCGCCACTCATGGATTCAACGATGTATTTCTTGTCGGCCGAGGAAATGTGCGGGACGGTTAGCCCAGCTTTCTGAGCAATGTCTTCAAACTGGGGCACAGTCGTCTGCGGCGCCGTAGCCTGAAGCGCTTGAGATTGCGCAGGCGCGAACGGTGCACACATCACCGCAGCCACCAAGACTTGAATCCATGAGCTAAGCCGGACTTGCATAGAATCGAAGACTGTCGATTATACTGGGCTGGCAATTTTCGCACCGGTCCAGATCGAGAAACCTTAGGGTCCCAGGCATGATTGGCATTCGCACTAAAGATCTGCGAAAGGTCTACACTTCGGCGCCCCCATTCGGCGCGGGCGGAGGCTCCGGTGCGCCCGCAGCGCGCGGCCAACAAAAGAAACAACCCAAGCCGGAGATCGTCGCGCTCGATGGCCTGTCACTTGATATTTTCCCGGGCGAGGTTTTCGGCCTGCTGGGGCCCAACGGCGCGGGTAAGTCGACTACCGTTGGGATTCTCACGACGCGGGTGCGTCCGACTGCTGGACAGGCATGGATTGGTGAGCACGAAGTGTGGAAAGAACAGGTTGCCGTCAAACGCCTGATCGGAGTTGTAGCGCAGCGTCCCAACCTCGACTTTTCTCTTACCGCGCGAGAGATTCTTGTGTTCCATGGCGCGTATTTCGGGCTTGATTCGCTGGAGCGGGGCAAGCGCGCCGAAGCGTTGCTCGACCGCTTCAAGCTGCAAGACCGCGCAGATCAAATGGTGCGCGGATTCTCCGGCGGCATGATGCAGCGGCTCTCGATTGCACGCGCCATGATGCACGATCCGCAGGTTCTTTTTCTGGACGAGCCCAGCGCCGGCCTCGATCCGCAGACCAAGTTGCTTTTGTGGGAGATCATTCGCGAATACAACAAGAGCGGGAAGACAATCCTGCTGACCACGCACAACATGGAAGAAGCCGACGCTCTCGCCCATCGCCTCGCCATCATCGATCACGGACGCAACATCGCACTGGGCACACCGGCAGAGTTGAAGAGTTCCGTGCCCGGCGGGTTTCTGCTGCGCCTGCGCTTCGGCCACCACACTCCCGAATTCCTGCAGCGGCTGCAGTCTCTAGCGGGCGTACGAGAGGTGCGCGCCAACCAGGATAGCGGCACCGATCTATACGCGGACCGCGGCGGTTCGTTGATTCCCGAGATCGCCACCCTGGCGGTGTCGACGAGCGTCGAGTTGCTCGACGTACACATCTCCGAGCCCAGCCTCGAGAATTTGTTTCTGCACCACACCGGAAGGAGCCTGCGGGAATGAACTGGAAGACGTTTTTCGCCATGCTGGCGCGCGATGCCCATGTCGCCCGCCGCAACTTCATGGTATTGATGTTACAAACCTTTCTTCAGCCATTGATGTTCGTCTTTATTTTCGGCCGCGTCATGGTCCGCAGCGGTTACATGCCGGAAGCCTATAAAAGCCTGCTGCTTCCCGGCATCATCGCCATCAGCATGGTGTTCACCGGCGTGTGGGCTGTGGCCATGCCGTTGATCGCCGAATTTCAGTTCACGCGCGAAATTGAAGACCGCCTGCTGGCGCCGATGGAAATTTCCTGGGTCGCGGTTGAAAAAGTGCTTGCTGGCGCCCTGCAAGCCTTGATCGCGGGCCTGGTAGTGATTCCCGCAGCATGGTTGATCTTAAGGCCCGGCGTCAATTTCAACCTGCATGCACCGGTGACCTTCGCCTGCGTCACCGTGTTGGTATCCCTGTTCTCGGCCTGCGGCGGTCTTACCTTGGGGTGCAGCATCAATCAGAACCACATCGGGCTGATGTTCAGCATGGTGTTGACACCGATGATTTTTTTTGGCTGCACGTACTATCCTTGGAGCGCGCTCAACTCTTTCCCCATCTTGCAAAAAATCGTGCTGATCAATCCCCTGGTGTATGCCAGCGAGGGGCTGCGCGGAACGCTGGTGCCTCAGTTTCCGCATCTTTCGCTGCTGGCGGTCTTAATCGCATTAACAGCGTTTGATGCGCTGCTGCTTGCCGCCGGGCTGCGGCAGTTCCGGAATAAAGCTGTCAGCTAAGAGCCGAGGGCTACATCTGGGACGTTCGTGGCACTCGTGAAACCACGCGCGTCTACGAGGCCATGATACTGCGCGTAGCCGGATAGACCTTCCGGTATGCCGCATAGCTCGTGTTCATTACACTCACAACCTCTGGCTTCGCCTTGACCGTCGTTGCCACGCGGATTGTCGCCGCGCAAGCTTCGTCTACTGACTTCCAAATTCCCGCGCCCACTCCAGCCAAGATTGCGGCACCGTACGCCGCACCTTCTTCGGCTTCGACGATTTCTACTTCGCGTCCATAAACGTCCGCCTGAATCTGGCGCCACGGCGCAGAACGCGCGCCACCACCGCCGAGTCGAACGCCGTTCACCTCTACTTTCATTTCGTCGAACAGAGTAAACGTATCGCGCAGGCTGAAAGCCACGCCTTCAAGAATGGCGCGAATCACGTGGGCGCGGGTGTGCGATGCGGTCAGGCCAACCAGCGCTCCCCGCGCCAGGGGATCAAGATGCGGCGTGCGCTCGCCCATCAGATAGGGAGTCCACAACAGTCCCTGGCAGCCCGGAGCAACGGTAGCGGCCTCGTCGCTGAGGCGCTCGTAAGGATCTCGGCCATCGTCACGGCCTGCGCCGAATTGATCACGGAACCAGCGCAGCGACAAACCCGCAGCCTGGGTAACCCCCATCACGTGCCATCGTCCGGGAATGGCGTGGCAAAAAGTGTGTAATCTGCCTTTGGGTTCGAGCGCGGGACGGTCGGTGGCGGCAAACACCACGCCCGAAGTGCCGATGGTTGCGCTCACCGCTCCCGGCGCGACAATTCCCATGCCGACTGCACCCGCGGCCTGATCGCCGGCTCCGGCAACCACAGGAGTTCCTAGCCGCAACCCCGCGGCCGCCGCACCTGCGACAGAGACTTTCCCGCACACGTCTGGAGACTCAAACAACTTGGGAAGAAGGCGTTCATCCATCTCGGCCGCATTGAGCATCACCTGCGACCACTTCCGGTGCGCGACATCCAGCAGCAACGTTCCCGACGCATCTGCCATGTCGATGGCGCGCTCGCCGGTCAGGCGGAAACGCACATAGTCTTTCGGCAACATCACCGACCGCACGCGCGCCCAGTTCTCTGGCTCATTCTCACGCACCCACAGCAGCTTGGTCAGCGTGAAATTGGCAAGCGCGGGATTGCATGTGGCCTGAATCAGCCGCTCGGCGCCAATCTTTTCGGTCAGCTCGCGGCATTGCCGATCGGTGCGAACGTCGCACCAGATCAACGCCGGACGCACGACCTGCCCACGCTCGTCGAGCATGACCGCACCGTGCATCTGGCCGGAAAATCCAACACACGCTACGTCGTTGGCGCCCATGCCTGCCTTTGCGATCGCTTTTGGCACAGCAGCGCAGCAAGCGCGCCACCAATCTTCCGGACTCTGCTCTGCCCAGCCAATCTGTGGCGACGCGAAAGGCGCGTGTTCCTCAGTGGCCGAGGCGAGAACATACCCGCGCTCGTCCAAAATCAGGACCCGCGTGCCTCCCGTCCCAACGTCAATGCCGAGTACGAAAATGGCCTGCCTCCAAGTGCCCTACGGCAACAGCAAACTACGATAACAGCGCGACCGAATATCATAGCAACTTGTCTGGTCAAAGTCGGCACACCGGAGGGTAGTGTCTGAAATCTGCGTTGAAGGCACACGTCATCGCACTGAGGATGCCCACCCTGCGCGGTTTTTGAAGGCTGGGTAACGACGCTGCCGACGTCAAGAGATTTTGTCGGTGCCGTCTGAAAGAAATTCACAGCTCGCTGTGACATCTAACCTTGCGCCAGGCTCTCACTCTGCTCCATTATTGCCAAGGCAGGGGCAGTACAGCCGAGCCGGCAGCAACGGCGATCCCGACCAGGAGTCGTCCCCCTAACTCCTTTGTTTGAAATATTTTGCCTCTAAGTTCTTTGACAACTATATTTTGCGCCGAGTTTCCCACCTAACTCGATGATTCTAATAGGGTGGGGGGGTAGGGGTACCCGTTGCTAAAACTGGTAAACCCACACGCGCCGTCCGGGCAGGAAAGTAACCACGGAATCTGCCGACAAAGCTGCGAGGCCGTGCGTATTCGTGTTGTTCGGAGCCGCCGGCGATCTCACCAAGCGTAAGTTGTTCCCGGCTCTCTTCAACGTGGCGAGCGAAGCTGCTGCCCCGTAATTTCGCGTTGATGGGTGTTTCCGTCGACGATCTGAGCCTGAAAGATCTTCGCAACTAGGCGACCGGTTTTGTGCGAACCTCGGCTAAGCAGAGCGGCACCGGACCGTGAACATTGCGTCCGCCGTCCCGATCTAGGGGTCTAAAATCTAGTTCACCCAGATGACTTCAGATTTTTTCGCCGTGGCGTGCTCTTTTCGCAGCATGCGCGCTGTATCGCCCAAAGGCACAGGGCGCGACACTGGTCCGAACTCCCAAAGCGGCCTTTCACCCTGAGCATAGCTATAGTCAGAATGCTCCAGGAGGTTCTGCTCTTGCCCCATCGAGTGCTGCATAGCGTGTTCTGGATGGCTGGGAATCTGAGTGGGTTGAGCCACGTTGCTTAACGAGCCTGCTGCTTGCCCAACGGCGGCGGCGGTGGCGCAAAGAAAACATAACGCAAATAATATGGTTTTCATGGCGGTTATCCAAATCTGGAGGAGTAGACGATCTTCTGTGCGCACCGGCGTTTCCCGAAAATCAGAGCTTATCGCGTGCGCTGCGGTAATTCCACCGTGACTACAAGCAATCTCGATTCCAAATCTGCGTGGCCGAAGTATTGTGTTATCAATAGAAACGCACCCAAATGAGCAATCATTTGCACAATTGTGGAAGATGCGGTCGGGAGCGAGCCATCCAAGATCGGCCCTATCACGCTAGAACGTTTCGCGAGCGCAGAAGGGATCAAGTCGGCACCAGAGGGTTCAGTGATGACGCAGGGATCGGTTCCTCCAAAGATGGCCTTGCCGACGAGCATGTGGGAATCGGTTCCGATTCCAAGGTGGTGCGCGGGAGCTCTGGTGGCTAGGGGTTGACACGCTGCAGATTCCAGCTTTATGGTCTTGCTTCAAATGTAGTCTCTTGCACTCGAGTTCTTTCATCGCAGCATTTCCACCTGATTGGCAAGAGTTTCAACGGGACGAAGATCAAAAATGGCGTCGAAAGAATTGGCCCGGCGATTCACCAGCATGTTCGGCGCGCAACCCACTATCTTCAGCGCGCCTGGCCGTGTCAATTTAATCGGCGAGCACACCGACTACAATGAGGGTTTCGTCATGCCGAGTGCGATCGGTCTTCGCACTCGCGTAGCCATATCTCGTCGCCCCGAACGCAAGCTGCTGATTCGGTCCCAGCACTTTCCTGAGTCCTTTGAATTTGATCTCGATGACCTGCCTCAGCAAGCCACCGGAGCTTGGTGTGACTATGTTCTCGGGATCGCGGTCGTCTTACAGCAGACCGGACACGCTCCACAGGGCGCAAACCTGTTGGTGCACAGCGAGATCCCGATCGGCGCTGGGCTCAGCTCTTCGGCGGCCATTGAAGTCGCCAGCGCGCTGGCTCTCATGAGCCTGAATGGGACGGTTCTCCCGTTAGCGGAGGTGGCGAAGCTCTGCCAGCATACCGAAAATGCCTTTATCGGCGCCCGCGTCGGCATCATGGACCAATTTGTCGCATGCCTGGGAAAGGCGGGACACGCCCTGCTGCTCGACTGCCGCTCGCTCGATTTCGAGCTCATTTCCATTCCAGATACGGTTCGCATGGTGGTTTGTAACACGATGGTCAAGCACCAGCACGCCAGCGGGGAATACAATCAGCGCCGCAAGGAATGCGAGGAAGGGGTGAGAATCCTGGCTGGGTGGTATCCGGGTATCCGTGCTCTGCGCGACATTTCGCTCCATCAGCTGGTTCAGCACTCGCAAGATCTTCCCGAAACAATCTACAAGCGATGCCGTCATGTGGTGGAGGAAAATGAACGGGTGCGCGAGAGCGCTCGCTGCCTGCGTGCCGGAGATTTGAGCGGTTTTGGAAAGCTGATGCGAGAGTCGCACCGCAGTCTTCGCGACCTTTACGAAGTCAGTTGCCGCGAACTGGATATCATGGTCGAACTCGCCGAAGGTCTCCCGGGCTACCACGGCGGGCGCATGACCGGCGGCGGATTCGGTGGATGCACTCTGAATCTGGTGGAAGAAACCGAGGCCGAGGCTTTTGCCGATCGAATCTCAGTTCGCTACCAACAGGCGGTAGGAATTAAGCCGGATGTTTATATCTGCTCAGCGGCCGAGGGTGCGAAGGCCGAGCTCAATCGGGCGGGATAGCTCAGGCGCTGCTCTCTCGAAACACAAATCAATATTCAGCATCCGAGCTTCTGGGCGAATGCAGATTTACGACATCGGTTCAAGACGCTTTGGAATTCCTCCATGATTCGACAGTGGCGACCGGCTCGGTGCGGAACTTCTTGACCGCGAAAATACCCAGCACAATGAAAAGCGCCATAACCGCGAGTTGAGCAACCACGAATGGCGGCTCTTTCTGCGTCGGAGCCAACGTTTTCAAAGCCGGCACCTTCAGAAACGACTGCACCACCGCAACGAAAACATTCAGGTAGAGCGCGAACACGGCGCAGACCACGTAGATCCAGCGCCAAGCGCGGGCCAGGTGAAGAGCGTAGCGCGCCAGAATCGCAACCGCCAGCACTACGAGCGATATGATGCCGATCACATGTGACGGCAAAAGGTGCTCGACGGGAAAGAGAAAACCGGTCACGCTGGTCAAGACGGCGGTCACCAGAAAGCCAGCGGTCCAGCGGTTGAACCGTTTCCCCGTAAGCAACCCATACACGACAATGAATCCAGTGGCGATGCCCGCCAGGCTCAACAACACATGCACGAGCGTGAATGTCGATGTCGTCATGCCTAAGATCATGTTGCCCATCCCTTCGGAGCCAAGATGTTACGCTTACTGCGGAGAAATTGCCAGACTGTGGGAAGCAATCGGATATCTAAAATGTGTGAGGCCTGTTCTTCGCCGAAATATCTTTGAATTTGAGCGTCCACTCAGGCTGGATGGATTTCAAGGCAGCCGCCGCACCAAAGTACGGGGAAACGGAATCGTCTCGCGAATGTGGTGAATTCCGGTGAGCCAGCGAACAATTCTCTCAGGACCAATGCCACCGCCTGCGTGCGGTATTCCGCCGTATCGGCGTACATCCAAATACCAGGAATACTCCTCCGTCGATTGGCCTCGATCTCGCAGATTGCCAACCAGCTTCTCGTAGCTGCTCTCGCGCACGGCACATGTCGCGATCTCGCCAGCACCCTCCGGCGCGATGAGGTCGGCGCAAATCGCACGTTCCACGCCTTCTGCGTCGCGATAGTGCTTCATGTAAAACGCTTTCGTCGAATAGGGATAGTTCTTCACGAACACAGGTACACCGAAGTGTTCGCCCAGTTTCTCCTCTGCCTCAGCGCTCAAGTCATCGTCACCAGCCAGAACCATCTGATACTTGTCGTTGAGGATCGTTATCGCGTCACGCAATTCCAGCCGGACGAACCGGGTGTCGCGCACGCGCTGAAGCGCAGTCAGGTCGCGTTTCAGGATCTCGAGTTCCTGGCGTCGATGCTGCAGCACGGCGCCTACGACATGCTTGATCATTGCTTCAAGAAAGTCTTCCGCGGCATTCTGATCGGCGAATGGCGTTTCCCAGTCGAGCATCCAAAACTCGCAAAGGTGTTTGCGCGTTTTGGATTGCTCGGCTCGAAAGACTGGACCGAAATCGTAGACCTTCCCCAATCCATGCAGCAGCGCTTCGAGATAGAGCTGGCCGGACTGGCTCAAGTACATGGGATCGCCGAAATAGTCGACCTGAAACAACTGGGTGCTGTCCTCGCAATGGGTTGGTTGCAGGATCGGCGTGTCGACACGCGTGTATCCATCATTCCGCAGAAATTCGGTAAATCGATGGAAAACCTCGTCTCTGATCCTCAGGATGGCCCACGGCTGCTTCGACCGTACGTGCAAATGGCGAAGGTTGAATAGGAAATCGGGGGCATACTCCTTTCGTCCAATAGGAAAGTTTTCCGCGATCTGAACCGTCTGGACATGGGAGGCATTGAGCTCTATGCCAGTCGGGGCTCGCTCCTCGGCTTTGACGACGCCCCGCACCAGGCATGACGATTCGCGAGTCATTGTCTGCGCCGTGGCCCAGCATTCTTCGTTTACCGAGGACCTTTCCACAGCGGCCTGCACAAACCCCGAACCATCCCGGAGCTCAAGGAAAACCATGCCGCCCGAAGACCTCTTATTACTTAGCCAGCCCCGGACGCACACCTCAGCCCCAATGTGCAAGTGCAACTTCGAAATCTCCATGCCAGCCGGAATTTCAATAGCAGGAGTTTCAGTAGCCGCAGGAGCAGCGGGGGAATGAGTCTTAGATTGAACGGGAGTCTCGATGGCCGCCGGCAGAACCTGCGCTGGCAAATCGCTGCCAGTGAGATTCGCGGCTTGCGCCGATGCGGCGCGCACCAAATCCGCAGGGCTCAGCAGGATTTCGTTTCCCCAGGTCCCCGAACCAACTGCCAATACGGGTTCGCCCAGCAGCGATGCATCCACAATAGTTCGAAACCCTGGCGGTTGCCAAGAGAACGGCGGGATCGACCCGATCTGGTATCCAGAGACATCACGAATGCGCTCGGGCGATGCCATTCTCACATTGCGATCCCCGACAGCTTTCTTCAGAGATCCGGATACCACATTCTGATCTCCACCCACCAGCACCAGGACGACCTCCTTAGTGCCTGTCTCAAAGATGAGAGATTTAATAACCTGTCTGGGGGTCACTGCGTCTCCGAGCACGCGCGCAACAGAAAGAGCCCCTTTCTCGGTCGTAGCCGGGAAAGTCATGGTTTGAAACGATATTCCGAGTGACTCCAGATACTTATGACTTGGAAGTCGCACTATCGTCATCACCTCTATCGAGCCTCAAGTCGCTAACTTCTTGAAAAGATGGTGAGCGCGGTAGGAATCGAACCTACAACCTACTGATTAAGAGTCAGTTGCTCTGCCAATTGAGCTACGCGCCCACGGTGGGATAATTCTCGCTGGGGCAGAATCAAGATTGTAGCATCTTCCCATTTCGGTGGGCATCGCGTTCCCCTTCGAGCGAGAAGGGAATCCCTCCACATGGCGAAGCCAGCCGCAGGCGGAAAGCTCACCGCGATCTCCAGCGATAGCTGGAGTTGGCAGTGGCAAGGTTTGAATCGTTGCCCAATCCGACGGCCACTGCACGTAAAACCTTCTCAGCAATCCTGCGCGCGAGTCGGTCAGCGCGAGGAACTGCGCCAGAAGTACACCCCGAAATCCTCACTGCAGCACGTCTTCGCGCATGCACCGTTAGTGCCGTTTGGAGCCTGCCTGGCTGTCTTCTCCACATCCCCTGCGCTACAATTCCTTGAGAACTTCCCGGCCACACATGGGTTGTTACCAACAGAGGTCAATCATGCTAAGGAAGACTCTTGGCTTCGCTGGGCTAGTATTTTTCTTCTGCGCCTGGCCACTGCTCGCGCAAACCGACACTCCGCCTTCGTCAGCGCCGCCGGCACGCCCGGCGCCTGCGCACCGCGAACCCTGCTGGCAACAGGCCGGCATTGAAAAGTCGGTCGTGGAGCAGCACCGCGCCATCGAGCATGAGGCCCATTCTCAGATCGCCGCAGTTTGTGAAGATTCGTCGCTCAACCTGCCGCAGAAGCGGCAGCAAGTGCAACAAATCCGGCAGCAGGCGCAGCAGAAGGTCGACGCGCTACTCACGCCCGAGCAGCAACAGTCTCTCCGCGCCTGTCAGCAGCAGCGGGGCGAAAACTATCCCACGCACGGACGCGGAGGTCCGTGTGCCGGGGAGTGGTCGCGTCAGCAAGCGCATCCCAATGCGCCGGCCACCGGCAGCAGCAACAGTTCTCCTGACAGTAATTCGACACCGCAGAACTGATTCGTCTCCGCCGGACGCTGTGCTCAGCCCTATCCGCGGTTCTGCTCTTGCGGCCGCTGGCTCGGCGGCGTCGCAGGCACAAGGCTTGAGTCAGGTCGTGGAGATCAGAATGCCGGGTGTGGACGCAGGCCAGATCTGAGCAGGCCGACTAGCTATCGGACACAACAGTTCCTGAAGGCCGCGCGCTCGGCGCCTTAAGGCAAACACTGAGTAGAATTCTAGGAACGTTGCCGTACTTCTGCGGGCAGCCCGCTCGCGCCTTCGCGCGCTGCAGGACGCGGCGGCAGTGCATCCCCTCCCACCACGGGACGCCGCTCAATCGTTCCGATCACCGGCGCCTCTTCCATCCCATCGGCGTACGCCATGGAGACGAACCGCTGCCCGGAGCACAAGTCGTCGATCATTCGCCGTTGCCAACCGCTGAGCACAACGTGAGGAAGAATGGGGAAGTGGCGGAACATCCACATGAAGTACAGCCGCTGCAGAAACGAGAGCATTAAGTATCGCGGGCCGATGGGAGTCTGCACTCGCACCACACCATCCGCCAGCTTATCAATCAACATAACCGGGCCCACCTAAACTCCTGAGATTGGCCAGAGCAATTCTAGGGCCGCCATTATTGCACCGAGGCCGGGGCAATGGGAAGCTTTTTTTCACAAATTTACCCAATTTCTTTCATCCCAGGACGTACTTAATGCCTAGAAATCTTGTACCATTTCTGGAAATCCGGGCGCCCGTTTGGGCAGGGGATCTCCTGACCACGGATTCGGAGCCGTAGCACAGGGAACGCGCAGTAGGAAAGAAAGTTCCCTATGTGGGAAAAAACGGGACTAACGCCTTGAAGCAGCGCAGAGAGCCACACAACAGCGCCCCGAATCACAGAGAAGAAAGGCTACAGAAAGTATGGCAAGACCCTTATTTCCTTGAAATCCGCTCTCCGTTCTGAGGGTAAAGACGCCGCTTCCTTCCCGCATTTTCAATCATGCGTGGACGGCGGAGGCCAAGAAACCGTCGAAGACACCCAAGAAACTCTCGAAACCTAGTTGGCAATCTCCGGTAGGATGTCCACCCGTTGGATCTCAGCAGCCACGCCAAAACCACGGCCCGGCCCCTCCTCCACTCGCACGACCTTGGCCTGGCAACAAACCCAGCATTTCTCGCCCGAGGTCAATTCGGGAGGCAGGATCAGAACTAACTCTACCCGCGTCCCTTCCGCCATGCGAGATTCGGTATACAGAAACACGCCATTCGTGCTCACGTCGCGGGTGTGAGCTTTAAGTTCCGCGGAATCGGGATGGCTGCGCACATGAACCGGCAGCCGCGTCACCAACCTCCGGAGCGATCGCCTCTCTGCTTTCGGCGTCTCTGCTTTCGACGTCATAACACCGGGCCCCCGCGCGCGGAATCCCTCGCCTTATAGCGCGTGCCCGCCAGTATAGACCACCGCTCGGCTCCAGGGATACGGAAGGAAGTCCGCGTTCCGCCTGTGCGGTTAGTTCCGCACTTTGCGAATCCGGACCAATCAAAACCTATCTGACAAATGATTCAACCAACCTGCCGTTAGATCTCCGGCCGTCGCAGGCGCGCGGGGATCACAACCAGAATCTGTTCCATGGTTGGAACGTTGGTGCCGCGCAGCTTGGCCTCAACTTCCTGCAGCTTGTCGGACTGATTAGTCTGGTAGTACGCCTGCACCAGAAGTTCCAGAGTGAAGGGATTGTCCTGGTCCTCTTCCAGGTCAGAAATGGCTTCCTCGTATTTTTTCTGACCCATCAACAGTGTGCCCGCCGCGCCGTTGTAGGAACTCAGAATCACGCGGTTGCGGCTGCCCACGGCCATCGCCTCCAGTTCCTTCAACGATGTGTTTGCCAGGGATGGATCACTCGCGTGGGCAGCGCGCACCGCGCGGTTGCGCAGAATTCGCGACATCTCCTCATCTTTGTCCGATTTCGAAATCGTATTGCGATGTCCCAGCGCGTCCTGGGCCTGCTTGAGATACTTCAGTGCCGCCCGATCGTCCGTCTGATATTCCCCCATGTGACGGCAGGCCTGCGCTTCCTGCAGGTCTTGTTCTTTGGCGTGCGCGGTCGCGGCGATCTCCTCGAAGGCCTTGTTGGCCTCGGCAAACTTGCCCTCGCGAACCCATGTCATAGCTTCCTGCATGCTGTAGGTAAGGCGGTCGGCTTCGTTGTGCGCATAACGGATTGCCTTGTCATATTCGGCGCGGGCCTGCTCCTGATTGCCCATCAGCGCATAAGTGTCGCCCAGGCCTAATTGCGAAGTCACGAAATCGGGATCGATCTTCAATGCGGCGCGGTAGTGCTGCAGCGATCCCTGGAAATCTCCCGCCATGCGCTTGAGCTCGCCGTAGGAATCCTGCGGATTGGGCTCCTGCGGCAGCAGGGCTACATAACTGTCCATGGCTGCGAAAGCCTTGTCGAATTTCCGGCTGCGGGCGTAGACGTAGGCCAAATCGTTGAGCGCCGCAGGAAAATCCTTGTCCAGTATCAGCGCTTCCTCGAGGAACCTCTGCGCTTGCTCATCGCCGTTCTCACCCATCAGCCAATTAGCTGATAGATATAGAAGGTGCTTATCTTTCGGATACATTTCCAGCATGTCGTTCATGGCCGCGATGCCGCCGATGTAGTCGCCTTCCTGCACCTTGGCGATCCACGCGACCATCAACCGCTCGCCCGGCGTTACCTTGGCAGCCGCGGCCTTGGCCTTTTCGCGCGCGGTGCTGATCTCTTTGGGATCGCCACTGTTGAAAGCGATCCACGCCCACGCCACCGCCAGGTTGGGATCTTCCTTTACCGCCGCGCGCCAGTCGTCGTTGCAGCGCTCGAGATAAAGATTTTCGTAGTCCACCATGCCCTTCTCGTAGAGCTCGCGGGCCTTGGCGGACGAGGTGGTTACCGGCAGCGAAATCGTGGCGCCGGGCTTGAGATGGTGCGCATACGCAGGCGCGGCGCAGCAGACGGCAACCGCAAGAGCGGCACTGAAGCGCCGCAGACAAACGCGTGGCATGAGAGTCTCCCGCAACAAGATCTTTTTGTTTCGAGGGGAAGGATTACTTTTTCGAGCCTAACATCGAGGTAACCGAGCCATCTAGTGACGGAAGTCACGTGGCGAGCGCGCGGGTACGCTCCGTCGGCAACCTCAATGCCGCGCTGCGCGGGATGTGTACGGTGCGTGTGGAGAGGCGGAGTGTGACCAAGACTGCGGTATTCCCGCAAGAAAGTCCCCGCCGCAAAGCGGCAGGGACCTGGCCAGGAATCGAGAACTCGATTAGAAGGTGAACTTGGCTACGAACTGAACGCCTCGTGGTCCGCCGCCGCCGAGGAACGGGTTGCCGATGCCCACGTCGCCGGTGGCGGTCAGCGCCAGATTGCCGATGCCGCGACCATTCGCGTCAAGGCCGTTGGTCGCAGGATCGGAGATGTAGTTCGGCAGTTCCGGATTCGCGAAGTTGGGGTGGTTGAGCAGATTGAAGAACTCTGCCCGAAGTTGCAGGACAAGCCGCTCAGTGATAACCGTGTCCTTAAACACGGAGAAGTTCCACTCCTTGAAGTTTGATGCAATCAACTGATTTCGTCCCAAGTCCCCGAAGTGACGTGTCCCCGCTAAGCAATTGCTGTCGCCAGATCCAGGGATGGCGCTTGTATTGCCAAATGTGCACGGCACCTGAAAAGAAGTCAGATTGAGGAGGTTGTAGGGAGCGCTTCCGTACTGAATCGGGCCCACAACGTCAGGACGGTCGAAACCCTCGCCGCTGCCGGAGTAGTCACCTTCAAAGTCGTAATTGAGAGTGAAGGGCTGCCCATCCTGCAAAGTCACTGCGCTGTCTACGCCCCACCCGTCCTTCAACTTCGCCATGCTTCCGCCATGCTTGGGCAGTGCGTAGCTGAGGTTCCAGCTAAAGCGTCGGCGGATGTCAAAATTCGAGTTGCCTCGTTCCGCAGCGGTATCAAAGCTGTTGTTCGGCTGCGCGGCGTTTGGGATGAAATCATCGCTGTCGCTGGCATTGTCGATGGAATGCGACCAGACAAAGTTGGCTTGCGACGTCAATCCGTGCCAACTGCTTACGCGCAGGCTGGTTTGCAGAGAGTTGTAATTGGAGTTCGCCGTTGACTCCTCTTGATTGACATAGAAGAAGTTGGGGAAAACAGTCCGGGGAACGTTGGAGCCGTAGTCGTAGCCAGAAATCGGACAATTCGGGAATACCGATGGAGGTACGGTCGCGATAGGACAACTCGAGTCATACGCCGTGATCTGCGCCTGTGTCGGCTGGTTGAGATCGCGGAACCGGAAGAGCTTGGTACCAATCGAACCGACGTAGCCCACCTGCAAAACCATCTTGCTGTTCAACTGCTGCTGCAGGTTCAGATTGAAGTTCTGCACGTAGGGCGTGCGGATATTCGGGTCGGCGCCGAAAAAATCACCCAATGGAGACGGGCTCGAGAAAAGAGGGCCACCACCCAAGTTGGCGCCGGACAATCCCTCAGAATAGATCGCAGCCGGCCCGACTCCTGCGAAAGCCGGACCTGGACAGAAGACGCAGTTGTAGGGGATGTGTCCCAGGAAAATGTCCTGAGAGAATGCGTCATAGAACAAGCCCCATCCCGCCCGAATGACCGTCTCGCCCTTACCGGTAAAATCGTAGGCCAGGCCCACGCGCGGCGCGAAGTTGTTGTAGTCGGAGTTGTACAGGCCGCTGGGACCGCCGGGGCTGCCGACTTGGAGCTCGGTGCCGCCGTTGGCGGCAGACATCTGGTAGAAGAGGTTATTCTTCTCGTGCACTACTCCGAAATAATCCCAGCGCATGCCGTAGTTAACCGTGAGCCGCGGCGTCATACGAAATTCGTCTTGAAAATAAAGACTGTGATTGTTCTCCGCGGTGTGGCGCAGCGTGTCGCCTCCGGAGATCCCTCCATCGTCCACGATGCCGTTGAGCAAATCGCTGAGGTCATTAAAGCTGAGACTGCCGCGGAAACTGTTGTCCTGGATAAGCTGGATTGTCGTACGCCGGAACTCATAACCAAATTTCAGGTCGTGCCGGCCGGCCTTCCAGGAATAATTGTCGATGAAGTGCCAGTTCGCGTCCACACGCGAGCGCGGAACGGATCCCGTCGCTCCGATAGGCGAAAAGCCGCCCACATCGATCGCCGGCAGGCCGAAGTTATACGGATTGGTAACGCCCGTATCCAGCCCGATGGAATTCGGGTTGAAGCTTCTGTCCTGCGGGAAGAAACCTTCGGCAAACCGGTTCCAACCCAAGCGGGCTTCGTTGACCTGGGATGAATTCACATTCTTCACGTAGGAGATGGAAACCAGCTGGACCCGCGTGGGCGTGACCGTGTTGAAGCCAGGCAGCAGACCAGCAGCGAGCTGCGCGAAGGGAAAGCTCTGTGTGCTATTTCCGAAGTAGTAGCGGCCCGTCAGCAAACCGGAAGCAAAATTCTGGTCAATTTTTCCAATCAGGCTGTCGATTTTGTTGCTGAAGAGAGTAGCGGTGGAAAGATCGTTACCATTGGCGCAGCCCGTGTCTTCCGAGCCAACGAACGCAGGGCCGTAGGTCCCCGGAATATTTGGGGCAGGATAGGGATTTAGGGCCAGCAGCGAGATAGCGACAGGGTTGACCGTGCCGCCAGCTCCGGTTATCGCGCTCTCATCCGCTGCGATCTGCGCCGGGTCGGGCACGCAGCTAGTTCCGCCCTGTGCTCCGGTTTCGCGCTGCCCCTCGTAGTCGAAATAAAAGAACGTCTTGTCCTTCACAATCGGTCCGCCGAGCGCGGCTCCGAACTGGTTGTTATGGAAGGGATTCTCGCCGCCGACGGTGTTGAAAAAGTTGCGTGCGCCCAACTGATTGGTGCGCAGGTATTCCAGCGCCGAGCCATGCAGTTTATTGTTGCCGCTCTTGGTAACGATGTCGATCACAGCGCCGCTGTTCCGTCCGTATTCCGCCTCATAGTTGGAAATTACCTTCAGCTCCGCAATGGCATCGAGCGGCAGAATGGTCGCCGGATCGCCAAACACCCCGGCTTCATTGATCGCAGGATCGTTGCGATAGCCATCGTTCATGTCGGTGCCGTCGAGCAGGAAATTATTCGACCGGCCACGCGAGCCATTCATGGAAAAGGTTCCGTAAGAACCGGGAGAGTCCGTGATCTGGTCTGGCGACCCAGCCACGCCTGGATTCATGTAGATCAGTTTCTGGTAGTCGCGTCCGTTGACCGGAAGAGCCTCAATTGTATCTGCGGTCAGGGTACCGCCAATCTCGGTGGATGTCGTTTCCACCTGGGGCAAGAGCTCTCCCGAAACTTCCACCTTGGTCGCCACCTGGCCCGGCTTCATCGCGGCGTTTACGCGGCGCTCGGCTGAAACGTCCACAATCACGCCCGTGGTCTCAAAGGTCTGAAAGCCGATCAGCGTAACCGTCACCGTGTAAGTACCAATGGGCAGTTCGGGCAGGTTGTAGCTGCCGTCGGCGCTGGTATCGGTGGTGCGCTCCAATCCCGTGCCCAGGTTCTTCACCGTGACCTTGGCTCCGGCAACCACGGCCCCGGAGGGATCGGTAACCGTGCCCAGAATGGCTCCACGGAAGGTTTGTGCCGACAGGCTGACGGCGGCCAGAAGCACAAACAACAGGACGATGCGCGCTCTCATAGAATCTCCTTTAATTTCTTTTGAAGCCGGATCTTTGGTCATTGGTCTTTGGGGGCAGGCGTCCGATTGCAGAATTGGAAGCCTTGCCTTCGCACCTAGCCATGGACTGGCAATTCCTGACCCATGAACAGGATGGACGCCCCTTATCAAACAGGTGAAGCTCAAAACTTTATCGGATGCCAATTGCCCCAGTCAACCACGGAGTTTGAATCGGAGCTAGAAGCGTTCCGAATACGACACTCCAAAGGCTTTTACCTTTCTGGACCTGACAACAGGGCCCCAGTGTAAAACCTCGGAGGTCATTTGCGGGAGTATCCAAAGTAACCGGAAGCAATGCGTGTGGGGGCGGTGAGTGGGTCTGATCCGATATTTCGAGATGCGGGATCGACGGCGTCGCGAAACGCCGGGATGCCGCGGAAAACGGAAGATGCTTGGATGACGCTTAAAAGTTGAAGGCCACGCCACCGCGGACGGAGCGCGCCGACTGCACCAGATAGACGGTCTGGCCGTCTTGTCCTACGACCGGTACGTAGCCCTGCGCCAGCAGATTGCGCAGGTCGATGAGCGCTTCCATGTGGGCGGGGAGAAAGCCCAGAGTCGGAATGGGCTGGCGCAGGAAAATGTTCAGGAACGGATCGGCCTGTCCGGGAGACGCATTGAACATGTCGACCGGGGTGAGAGCCTGCCCATTCACCCAGCGATAGGAGGCGATCCAGCGAGTGTGAGTGCTGTGAAAAGTGCCACTGAGTTTGGCGGCGAGAGCCTGGCGGCGCTCGGTGGTCATGGATTGCTGTGCCTGCTCCAACTCAACATCAGGTCTGGCTAGGTCGAGAACGCCACCGTAGGAATAATCGAGCGCGGCGGTCAGGTCGGAGGAAAATTTGCGCGCCAGCACCACGCGCACACCGGGCGTATCGAGGGTAGCGCCGGTATAGGCAAAAGTTCCGGAGTAGATGTCGGGCAGCACAAAGCCGCCCGCGGCGGTGACCGAGCCGGTGCCGATCAATGCGGTGTTGCCAACATGGTCGGTAAACACGGCTACCTGCAAGCTGTTCTTGCCGGCGCGGCGGGAAAGGCTGACTTCCTGGTGCTGCGCCCGCTCAAGCTTGGTGGCGAAATCGGAAACGCTGACGCGCGGATTGGACTCGCTCAAATCCAGAGGAGACGAATCAAAACCCTTCTCGGCTCGCGTATCCGGAAGAGACGTGGCGTAATCGTACTCCAGCAGCGTATTCGGAGAAATGTGGACGCGGGCTGAACCGTAAGGACGGAAGGCGGCCACTCGTCCCAGGAATTGGATGGTCTGCAGTTCGCTGCCGAACTTTAGTTCCACAACATCGCCCACGGTGAAATCATCCCCCGCAGAGAGGGCGAGCGCCTGCAGCGCGGCATTGCGCAGGTTGGGATCGGACGGGGCGAAGCGGCGCATGGTGACCGCCAGTGAGGGCTCGGACCCATCGGGCAATCGCCGCGAGTAAGCTGCGCGGAGCGCGGCGGCTGGCAGGCCATCGCCGTAACCTACATTGCCGCTCAGTCCTACACGGCTGGCGGAGAAGATCGAACGCTCCACGGAAAAGCCGGTGCTCAGGTCCGAACCTCTGCCGTAACCATCCGCAGCCGAACCCGCTAGGAACGAAAGGCTCGCTTTCAGGTCATGATCCTGCGTGTCGGAGGACAAAATCGGGGCGTTGACCGCACGCAGAATAGGACGGTTTGCGGCGGAGCGCAGGGTCCACTTCCAGTCATCGTCATCTGCGGCCCCGCGCACAGGCGCGATGCGGATGGCATCGAGCAAAGTACTGAGGGTGACATTCACGCGCAGAGCACTGCCCGGACGCAGGCCGACGCTCTCGCGCAAAGCGGGCAGGAACGAAGGCGCGGAGACTTTAACCGTGTACAGGCCTGGCACCAGGCCGGTAACGGAGTAGAAGCCTGCGGCATCGGTGAAAGCCGTAAGGCTGCGCGCCGCAGAGCCGAGAACTTCCACCACGGCTCCCATCTGGGGAACGCCCGAGGAGTCGCGCACGTATCCGGAGATGGCGGCCGGTTGCTCTACAGCCAACACCGGAAGCGCCAACCCGACCACTACTGCCCAAGTGCCTAGCTTGCGCAGAATCACTCCACCCACCCCCGGGGGAAATAAACTAAGGCGGCTACTCTACCGCAAAGGTTGCTGACGGATCAATGGTCTGCTTGGAGATCTTATCGTTCACCTTGATTTCGATCTTGTATATGCCCGGCTGCAGATTGGCCGCGGCAATCGACTTCTGCAGCGTGACCTGATCGCCCACGTTGCCCATCTGCTCGGTCGATTCGGTTTTCTGCACAACCGGTTTATTGGTCGCTACATTGACGATGTTGTACTCGAATGTAGCGGAAGGCTTGTGCGTCTTCTCGTCCATGCCCAGATTGTAAACCTGGAGCCAGAAGTTGACTTTTTGATCGTGGTTCTTCTTGAACAGAGCGGGCTTGCCGTCGGCAGCAGCGACGCGTGGCCGAACCTTGGTCTGCCCGATCACGAAGCTGCCCGTGCCCACGCTCTTGGAAGGCACCGCCTCCATGTCGTCGGCGATGATCAGGGTTGAGACCGCCAGTTTGTCGTCGGAGAAGTCGGGCACGACAATGCCGCGGCTCCACACGCCTTTGCGATCTCCGTTGACGTCCTTCACAGCAATTTCAACTTTGTAACGTCCCGGACGCAGCGGCAACGCCTTCCAATAGACCGAGGAGTTCTCGGCGGTACGGGGAAGCAGTTCAGCCGGCACATCGACCTGCGCGGTGTCTTCGAAGGTCTGCACCACATGTCCGGTCAGGGTGCTGACCCGCCCAAAGATATTGACGGTGCCACGCTGAATGCCGTCCTTGTTGTTAAAGGTGATGTCGCGGTACTTCATCTGGATGGTAATTGGAACCAGCACCGTGTCGCTGGTGACTTTGACAAAATCCGCGCGCACATCGAAGGGCATCAGGTTGGTGATGATTTTCGTGTTGACGATCTCTTCCAGGTCCTTGAACTTGACCGGTGGCGGCGCCTGCAACTTGGCGTACTGCTCCAGGCGGTCGAATTCTTTGGCGGACTGGGAAGCAGTGTCCGGACCCATACCGAGTCTCTCTATGCCGTTGCCGGTAAAGCGGCTGGCTTTGCTGGACATGCCCATTTGCTCATAGAGCGTCAGACCGGCGTTGGGGGTATAGAGCAAAGCATCCTTCTCGGAACGGTCCATCGTCATGTGAAATTCGCCGCACATGCAGGGGTCGACGAATTCGACAATGACCTCCTGTCCTATTCCCTCGAGGTAGCGGTAGCGCCAATCTTCGAAAGGAAACGTAGAAGTTTCGCCCCCGCCTTCCTCCATGGGACGCTCGTAAGTTCCTCCGGAGGGATGCGAATCGATTTCGTCAGCCGGACCGTAGATGATGTAGATGCGGCCGCGGTCTGTCTTCCAGCCCGGGACGCCGGCGGCGAAATGCTCGTTGGCATAGGCAATGCGCCGGTAGTGTTCTTCTTTGTATTCGTTTTCTTCCGTGTCGGGCGTGGGATCGCGGCGCTGCCAGAAGGCTTCGATAAAGTTGTCGCGCTCGGTATCGTTGGAGAGCTGTTTGAACGCGGCCTTTTCTTCGTCGGTGATAATCCAAACCACGTCTTCATCCAGCCACTTCTTGTAGGAGCGGCTCAACTCCTGTCTGAGAGCCCGTTCATTCTTCTTCTTTTGCTTCTGGTTGGGGGGGCGATTTAAGGGATCGACCTCACCGCCGGCTTGCCCCGGAGAACTGGTTGCCGCTGGGCCCGCCGGATTGGGGTCAGACTTGTCGTTCTGGGCGCGGGCCGCGCCTGTCAAACCGGCGCAGACGGCCAAAAGGACTGGGAACAAGAAAATACGTGAACCGACCCACGACATGAGAGGGACTCCTGCCAATACGACTTACGTTCACTCTATTTTAGGCCTTCGGTTGGGCGAAGGCAAGGAGGAGTCAAGTCCAGCGAACGGATTGAGCGCTTGACCCCGGCCTTATCGTTGGAAGGGGCAGGACTCATTCCGGGTTGCCTGAGGGAACGCAATGCATCCCAGATGGGACTGCGGGCCAGACTATGTCCACGCTATAATGGCAACAGTCCGGGGCGTAGCGCCCACTCCGGATTCCTGAGCGGATCTCGGTATCTCATTGCTGATTGGAACTTTCCTGCGGTCAGGATCGTATCCCAGAATGTGTCCGTCGCCCTTACGGAATTTGGAGCTCTTGGACTGCGAGCGGGAAACAAAAACTCCAATCTGGACTGCGGTTGAGCAAGAGAGCCAAAGCTGCAGAGGTGACGGAAACGAATGAAACCCTGGAAAAAAATCGTAATTGCGGCGGGCATCGCGGTGGTTCTGGCGATCATGGTCGGCTTCACCGTCCACCAAAGCAGCAAGAATGTGGTCGCGGTGCAGACGGGGAAGGTGGAGCGCGAGGATTTGTCGTCGATGGTAAGCGCCTCCGGCGAAATCAAACCCAAGACCTACGTCAATATCGGCGCCAATGCGTATGGAAAGATCACCCACCTGTACGTCAAGGAAGGGGATCACGTAAAGAAGGGTCAATTGCTGGCGCAACTGGAAAACGTGCAGTCCTCGGCAGACGTAAGCGCCAACCAGGCCTCGGTGCAGGCCGCGGAAACTGACGCGATCGCCGCCGATGCCGGCCTGAAGACCTCCCAGGCCGACCTGCTGCGCGCCAAAGCCGACTATGACCGCAACAAGCTGGACTGGGAGCGCGCGCAAAATCTCTTTAAGGATGGGCTGATCGCAAAATCCGATTTCGACAGCCGCAAGGATGCCTGGGCCACAGCGGACTCTGGACTGGTGCAGGCGGAGGCGCGGGTGGCGCAAGCCAAGGCGCAGAAAGACTCGTCCGACAGGCATATTACCCAGGCGCGCGCCACGCTGACTCGCTTCGCCGATGTGCTGCAGAAAACTACTTACGCCGCTCCGTACGACGGCGTGGTCACGAACTTGCCGGTGCGGGAAGGCGAGTCGGTGGTCATCGGCATTCAGAATGCTCTGGGCAGCACGTTGCTGACTCTCGCCGACATGTCCGTCATTACAGCTGAAGTCAAAGTGGACGAGACCGATATCGTGAATGTGCGCCTGGGCCAACCCGCCGAGGTTGCGATCGATGCGATTCCGAAGAAGACGTTTCACGGCACGGTTTCAGAAATCGGCGATAACGCCATTGTCCGTTCCACCGGCGTGGCCACGTCGCAGCAAACCTCGACCAGCGAAGAAGCCAAGGATTTCAAAGTGGTGGTCACTTTAACCGATGCCCCAACCTACCTACGGCCTGGCCTTTCGACCACGGCCAAGATCACGACGGCCACCCGGAGCCAGGCACTGGCGGTCCCAATTCAAGCCCTGACGATTCGCACCAAGGCGCAACTGGATCAGCAGGAGTCCGGCCCAGGCTCGGTCCACGCCGCTGCGCCGCCGTCCAAAACCTCGGCAGCGGAGGATCAGAAGGATAAGGACAAGAAAGAAAAGGAAGAGGTGCAAGGCGTCTTTGTCATTCGCAACCGTAAAGCCGAATTCGTGCCCGTCAGCACCGGAATCACCGGCACCACCGACATCGAAGTGCTAACCGGATTGAAAGAAGGGGACGAAGTAATTACCGGCAGCTACAAGGTTTTGCGCACGCTGAGGCCGGGCAGCGGCGTCAAGATTGACAATTCCGCGCCCAAGAAAGAAGACGAGGAAACATAACCTTCGACCGCTTCATCCGTCCAAAAGGAGGATAGCGGCCAGGGTCTCGAGAAATTGCACACCGAGCCGGAGAGTCGAATTCAACATTCGGAGAGGCCAGTGGCACCGGAGCAGGAGAAAAACATGGCAACCGCAGAAGTCATCAGCATGCCCAATACCCTCGTTTCCACTCCGCCAGCATCGTGCATGATCGCAGCCGAGGATCTCTGGAAGACCTACGACATGGGATCGGAGCAGCAGGTGCACGCGTTGCGCGGCGTGAATCTGCGCATTGAGCGCGGAGAATATGTGGCCATCATGGGGCCCTCGGGCTCGGGTAAGTCGACCTTGATGAACCTGATCGGCTGCCTCGACACACCCACCAAGGGAGAATACTGGCTCAACAGTCAACTGGTAAGCGAACTCGACGACGATGAGTTGGCCCGCATCCGCAACAAGGAAATTGGCTTCGTCTTTCAGACTTTCAATCTGCTGGCCCGCGCCACCGCTCTGCACAATGTGGAACTGCCGCTGATCTACGCTGGCGTGGCCGCGGAAGAGCGTGCGGAACGCGCCAAGGGTGCATTGTCATCGGTAGGCATGGATGGGCGCATGACTCACAAGCCCAACGAACTCTCGGGCGGGCAGCGTCAGCGCGTGGCCATCGCGCGGGCGCTGGTCAATAAGCCTTCCATCATCCTGGCCGACGAACCCACCGGCAACCTGGATTCGCAAACCGGCGGTGAGATTATGGCGTTGTTCGATCATCTTCATGGCCAGGGAAACACCATCGTGCTCGTGACCCACGAGCATGACATCGCCGAGTACGCTCACCGCATAGTCAACATCAAGGATGGCGTGGTGGAGCGCGACGAACGGAAGAAATAGCGAGAACTGCAATTCGGCTTTTATATTCAGCGTCTGCGCCGTCCTGGCGCGGCTCGCTGGCGCGGCTCAAAGGTTTCTCACGCGAGTGAGTTCCTCCGCAGCCATTTGAGCTTCCTCCAGCAGTCCAGCCACCACCACCCGGTCTCTGCCTTCGCTCTTGGCGCGGTACAGGGCAGCGTCGGCAGCTGCGAGCACTTCCTTGGGCGAAGTACCGTGCATAGGCAGGGCGGCCACTCCGATCGAGGCTGTGATTGGGCCCAGGGATTGTCCCCGGTGGAGGATCGTCAATTCCCGCAGGTTGGCGCGGATTTTTTCGGCCCGCGATTGCGTCGCCTGGAGGCTGGCAGTGGGCAGAATAAAGACAAACTCTTCGCCTCCGAAGCGGCAGACAATGTCCTCGGCGCGGATGCCCTGGGCAAAAAGCGATCCAGCCTGGCGCAACACGGCATCGCCCGCGTCATGACCGTAGGTATCGTTGAAGCTCTTGAAATGATCCAGATCGAGCATCAGGATGCCCAGGGATTGCTCGGCCCGTACCGCGCGCCGCACCTCGCGTTCTAACATCTCCTCAAGGTAGCGGCGGTTATAGAGTCCGGTCAAGGGATCGCGGATGGACTGGGTTCGTAATGCTTCCCGCAGGTTGATGTTGGCGATGGACAATCCCACGTGACCGGCAAATGTGGCCTTCAAAGAAAACTCCGAGTCGGCCAGCGTGGGAGCTTCGTCGGTGGCTTGAAAATGCAGAATGCCCATGGCTCCGCCCTGAGCCATGATAGGGATGCACAGGTACGTATGCTTCACCCCATCGGCGTGGCCGCAGGGCGCGGTCGAATCGCCGGCAACCACCAGGTGCGGATGCCCCGTCCGCAGCGCCCAACAGCAATGCGGCTCGAACACAGATGGAGAAAGCTGGCCCTCCCCCCACGAGCCGATCACCTCGGCCAGGTTTCGGACAGAATTCAGCAATGCCACCATGCCTCGAGTAGCCGGGAATATCTTCGGCGCAAACCCAACCGCAGCGGCGAACACCTCTTCCTTGCTCATGCAACTCTGCATGAGTTCGCCCATCTTTGCCAGCATGGTGGCGCGCTGCGAACGCTCAGTCAGCTCACGCATCATTCTTTCGTTTTGCATATCCAGTTCGCGGCGGGCCAGGTCTTTCTCCCACATTTCTTCCTGCAGCCGGGTATTGGCGTCCGCCAGCTCCACCGTGCGTGTCTTGATTTGTTCTTCGAGAATCTGCTGGTTCTGTTTTTGGTCTTCGATATCCGTACAGGTGCCGAACCATTTCACCACCGCTCCCGAAGCGTCGCGGACGGGGTTGGCGCGGCCGAGAAACCAGCGGTAGGTTCCATCCTTGCCGCGCAAGCGGTAATCCACCTCGTAGGGATGCCCGCTATGCAGCGCATTCTGCCACTTGAGCTGGCAGACCTCCTTGTCGTCGGGATGAAGCACTGAAGTCCAGCCCATACCGGCACTTTGCTCGAACGAGAGCCCGGTATACTCGAACCAGCGGCGGTTGAAAAAATCGTCTGCGCCATCGGGGTTGGCGGTCCAAATAATTTCCGGGGCGGCTTCGGCGAGGCTTTGAAAATACAGCTCCCGTTGCCGAGCCTTTCCCAGAGCGCCTTTCAGCATGGCCAGAAACCGATCGAAGAAAGACGTGCCGATAGTGGCGACGATCACCAGAATGCTTCCCATATGAATGCTCATTGCGATATCACAGCTAGCTCTTCCCGGATTCGGGACACTGGAACATTTGTCCCGGTCGCAGACGACCCACGAACGGGTGTTTACCCCCGTGTTTCACCACGCATTGCCGTGGAGGTCCATATTCTGCTATCGGCGGTCTCTGCGAAGGTTTCCGGTTAGAAGTTGTTAACGCGGCGCACGGGCAGGATTCTGCGGCATTTTTGGGCTCCGCCGCGTTTTCTGAAGGCTGGCAAAAACGCGACGGCCTGAAGGCGCTCTCTGGCAGGAGGCCTTCTTTGTCAGCAATCTTGTTGCGGAGGGCTAAGGGGCGTTGCTGACCGTTTTGGCCGTGTCGGCATCGGCCGGCAAAGACGGTCCTGGAAGAAAGAAATTATGGTCGTAGAGATTGCGGTACATGCGTCCAGAAATCTCAGCCGCCTTGGGACCGAAGGTAGGACGGCCGCCCTGAAGGAAAACCACAACAACGATTCGTCCGACGCTGGTGTTTGCGTAAGAAGCAAACCAGCCAAAGCGGGTGCCGGCGTGAGAGCAGGTTCCGGTCTTACCCAGAATTTCTTCCTCGTTGAAGTTCAGACGGACGCTGCGCGCCGTGCCGTATTGCACGGCGCCGGCCATGCCATCGGAAATTTCGGGAATCAGCGGAGCAATATCGAGAGTGCGCTTCACGCGCGGCTGAAAGTTCGTGACATCTTCCGGGTTCGTCGGATGTTGCAGGTAGTAAAGTGTGCCGCCGTTGGCGATGGCGGAAACCATCGCGCCCAACTGCAGCGGCGTCATCGAAACACCTTCGCCGAACGAGCACATCTTGCCCACGCCACCCAGCTTTTCGGGAATCACCTCGTCAGGATATGCGCCTGGTTGCTCTCCAGCAATGTCGTAGCCGGCGAGTTCTCCCAGTCCATACTGGTGGGCGTAGTAAGCGACTTTTTCAAAGCCCAGCCTGCGCCCCAGAGCCTCGAAATAGGCATTGTTGGAGTGGGCCAGAGCCTCAGTAAGGTTCATACGGCTGCGGCCGCCCAGCGCAACCGGAGTTTCTTTGGAGACCACGCCTTCGTTCAGCGCGGCCAGAGCGACCGACAGTTTGATGGTTGAGCAGGGCTGCGCCCCGCTCGACAGCGCCAGCTTCTGATTCACCATGGCCAGGATGCGGCCGCTGGTAGGTTCGATGGCAACCACCGTGCCGTTCATATTGCCCAGCGCATCGATCGCAGCTTGGCGCACTGTGATATCTTCGCCCGCCGCGACATCCCCTTCGGTGATGTCCGAGGCAAACGAACTCATGTAAAAGCGTTCATAATATCTGTGCCGCCGCGCGCCAACGGAGACTGGCATCACACCGGTGCTGCGGGTGCTTGCCAGATGCCGCATCCGCCGCCGGGTTCGCTGGGTTTCACTCACCTTCTGCGATTTGGATTTGCTGGATGTAAGCCCGTGGGGGTTCACGTGAGCCGCCCACGACACGTTCGCTAGCAGCAGCGAACCCAACCCGAGAATCAAATGTAGACGGCGAGTGGCGAACTTACACATCTCTGGCTTGTCCCCTGGTCCCAAAATCTAATTAATTTTGATGCACGATTCCTGCCAGCCCTGGGCGCGACGGGCCGTGGTTCGGACTCTTTTGATCGTACGAGAGTTAGCGCCTTTCTGACAATGACAAAGTTTATATCTCGTGAAACATTATTTTCGATTTAACCCATTATGAGACAATTACATACAAAGAAATTACCTCCGTTCCTGTGCCTCGGTAACCAACCTCCCGGTGACGGAGCGAGTACTTCCAGAGTGGCAAAGCTTTTCACTCTTTCGGCAGCCTTTTTCCCAAATCTTGCACTTCTTCTTTGAGTCTTAAATGTTCTTGCACTTCTTCGCACCCAAGTCGCGACTTGTCGGAGGTGCACGATTTCTCCCGTCACCTCTCTCTCACATCACTTCGTTGCGCTTGCGCAGAAACGCGGGGACGTCGAGGTCGTCCGGCTCGAAGTTCGCGACCATCGCGCCGCGCATCGAGTCGAGCGACATTGCGTCGCCGCCGTTGCGATCCGATGCGTGTGCCATGGCGACGGGTATGGCATCGGCGACGAACCCACGTTCTTCCATCACCGTCTCGCGCATCGGCTCGCGCGAAGCTTCCGCCCGCCCCACGGGATCGGGAAAACCCCTGGCGTCGTCGTTGCTAGTCGCGTGAGTAGGCGAGAAGGAGTTGTACGTTTCCTGCTGCCGGTGCCGTGCCGTCGACACTTCGCGGAAGCCGGTGGCAATTACCGTGATTTTTACCGAGTCTTTCATCTTCTCGTCCATCACCGCGCCGAAAATGATGTTGGCATCTTCATGCGCGGCGCTTTGGATGATCGAACACGCCTGCTGCACTTCCGCCAGCTTCAGCGAAGTTGAGCCGGTGATGTTGATGAGGATGCCGCGCGCTCCATCGATCGCTCCCGCTTCCAGTAAGGGCGAAGCGATGGCTCGTTGCGCCGCTTCGTGGGTGCGCTTGTCACCGCTGGCCGTCGCCGTGCCCATCACCGCATAGCCCATGCCGGCCATAATCGTCTTCACGTCGGCGAAGTCGCGGTTGATGATGCCGGGAATCGTGATGATGTCGGAGATTCCCTGCACCCCCTGCCGCAAGATGTCATCGGCAATGCGGAACGATTCGAAAAATCCGGCGTTCTCAGCCACCGCCAGCAGCTTTTCGTTCGGGATGACGATGGTTGTGTCCACCGACTCCATCAGTTCGGCGATGCCGCGCTCGGCCTGCGCCATGCGGCGCTTGCCTTCAAATGCAAATGGCTTGGTCACGACCGCAACCGTGAGCGCTCCCATCTCGCTGGCCAGCGAGGCAATGATCGGAGCCGCGCCCGTGCCCGTGCCGCCGCCGAGGCCGGTGGTGACAAAGACCATGTCCGCGCCTTCGAGCGCTTCGATGATCTTGTCCGAGTCTTCAAGCGCGGCCTTTCGCCCCACTTCCGGGTTCGCACCCGCACCCAGCCCATTGGTGAGCTTCACGCCGAGTTGCAGCTTCACCGGCGCGCGCGACAGGCGCAGCGCCTGCAGGTCGGTGTTGGCCACGATGAACTCGATGCCCTCCACTCCGGCATCGATCATGCGGTTGACTGCGTTGCCCCCGCCGCCACCGACCCCGATCACCTTGATCTTGGCATCGTTGCGGCCTTCTTCGTTGAAGCTAATGCGAATGCTCGAATCATTTTTCATTTTGTCCACCTATTTTGAATTGCGTTTCTCTCTTGCGATCTTCGCGGCTCTTCTTCGGTTTTGCTGGCAACTGGGCGTTGGCAACTGGCAACTGTCTTCACGCTCCCTTACCCACCAGCAGCGCCTTCAATCTCGATCCCCAGCGGTCTTCCTGCAAGCCGCGCGCAATGCGCGCTCGCTGGCCGTAGTTCACCATACCGAGGACGGTCGCATATTCCGGCTCGGCCAAAGTCGCGGGCATTTTCGCCAGAGGCGTTGGCCACGAAAGCCGCACCGCTCGCCGCAGCGCCGACTCGGCGACATCGAAAATTCCCGGCAGCCGCGAAGCTCCGCCGCTCAGCACAACTCCTGCGATGCAGGCCTCGAACATGCCGCTGTGGCGCAGGGCTTCGCGCATCATCTCAAACAGTTCGCGCGCCCTCGGCTCCAGAATCTCCGCCACCAACCGCTGTGGCAGCAGACGCGACGGCCGGTCGCCCACCGATGGCACTTCGACCTCGTTGCCTTCGGGAATCAACGTGACAATCGCGCTGCCATACGCTTTTTTTATTTTCTCGGCCGCCGCCAGCGGCGTACACATTCCCACCGACAAGTCGCTGGTGAAATGGTCGCCGCCAATCGGAATCACTCCCGTGTAGGCGACCGCGCCCTGATGGAAAATAATCAGTTCTGTCGAGCCCGCGCCGATATCGGCAAGGCAGACACCCAACTCGCGTTCGTCGGCGCGCAATACAGAATCGGCCGCTGCCAGCGGCTCATATACCGTGTCATCCACGTGTACGCCCGCTTTGTTTACCGCCGTGATCACGTTCTGCGCGGCGCTGGTGGCCGCGGTCACCATATGCACCCTCACCTCCAGACGCGCCGCCATCATGCCCACCGGATCGTGCACTCCCGCCTGATCATCGAGAATAAATTCCTGCGGCAGCAAGTGCAGAATCTCGCGGTCGGCCGGCAAGGGAATCGCTCGCGCCCGCTCGACCGCCTGCTTGATCTCGTCACGCCCAATTTCCCGCGGACGCGTGCCCAGGCTGATGCCGCCGTGGCTGTTGACGCCGCGCACGTGCGCTCCGCCCACGCCCACGATGGCATGTTCCACCGGAGCGCCAGCCGCGTCTTCCGCAGCTTCCACGGCTTTTTGAATCGCCGCCACAGCTTTATCGAGTTCTACGATCACACCCTTGCGCGATCCCCGCGACTCAGCCACGCCGTGCCCGCGATAGCGCAAGCCGTTGTCCGTTACTTCCGCCATCAGCGCGCACGTCTTCGCACTGCCCACATCAATTGCCGTTAGAAAGCTTCCCTGCTGGTTCGCCATTCTTTATAGATTCCCTGGTCCCAATGATCCTGTCTTCCGATCGATACCTGGCTTCCGTTTAATTTGAACTCTGATTCCCTGGTTGCTTGGCGATAGCTGGACTCGGCTTCGGCCCCACAGGACTCGCCGATACATCCGCAGAGACGCGCCCCACTGGCCGCGTGGACTTCGCTGTCCCCGATTTCTGCATTTCACCGCCCCCGAATGCCGCCCCCGTTTTCGCCGAAGCAACGGATATCGCAGGCTTGCCCTGAGGCGTTGCCTTCTTTGCGCTCGTCTTCGTTATTCCCGCCGCTCTTCCCGTCCTGGCAGCCGTCTTCTTACCTTTTGTTCGAACGGCCGTTTTCCCGGTTCCGCTACCCGCCGCTTTTGGGTTGAGCTTTTTCTCCGACAGCTCAAACGCAGGCTTGGGCAAGGGTCGGTCGTGCGGCACCATACGTGTAACCAACGCTGCCGGCTTTACTCCCGCCGCGATCGCCGCCTTCGCCGACGCCGGAGCCAGTGCCACCTGCCTCTGCGTCCCCTGCATCTCCGGGTTCACTACGATCTGATTCTCGTAGCGCAAGTCCACCGACTCCAGTTTCTGGAACTGCTGCCTCCACTCCCGCGCATGTGTCACATAAATCTTGTAGCGAGGCAGATAGTCCGAAGACCCCAGGTGCACCAGCACATCACCCGCCGGATCGTTCACCCGCACCTTCACGTCTTCGAGATCGGAAAGATCGACTTCACTCAAGTCCTGCGAGTAGCGCGCGCCACCGGAGTCCAGATCGCGAACCAGTTCGTTGTAAGCCCTCATGCGCGGCGCACGCGTGGAAAGCGGCTCGCCGGGATTCATTCCCACAATGGCGGGAAACGAATACTTATGCTTCGGCGACAGATCCATCAGCGTGCCGCCGGCATCGATCAGGAAAATCCGCGGCCCCACGCGCGCGAAGGCCACGGGCGTGCGCTCATGAATCTCCACCTGCAAACGGTTCGGAACAAAGCGCATCACGCTCGCCGATTCCACCCAGGGAATCTGTTCCAGTTGCGCTTTCTGCTGCGCCAGCGGAATAAAGAAAATGTTGCGCCCAATGTCGGCGCCCATCACTTCCATGATCTGGGCTTTGGTCACATTCTGCATGCCCGTGATTTCGATGTTGTCGCTCGAGTCCACGCGGAAGCGCCAGGAGCGTTCGCCGTACCGGTAGAAACTCGCCCCTATCACCACCGCGGCACACAGCAATGCAGCCGCAATCGATGCCCACATCAAGCCGCTTACAGTTTTTTGGGGAAGAGAACTTCGGCGGGCGGAGACCCGCTTTTGCCCGCGCAGAAACGGAGACTCCTCGGCCACATCCAGATCAATCAGGCGCGCGTCGTCCACTTCCTCACGCGCGGGTTGAGCGCTGGGCGGGTACAACTCCTCCTGCACGATGGTGGAACTTCCTTTTCGCGCCATCCGTTCAGGTCAGTTGTCGTCGAGGAATCGCTGAGCCTTCAAACTATAACTGCATTTTGAGATTTGAGATAGACAAAATCTTGGTTCTTTTTCACAGCCAGCCCATTTCGCTTCATCATGGAGCCCTTACGGGCGGACTGTCCGGCTCAAACTACAGGGTATCGCCGTCGCTCAGATCGGCACGCACAGCCGGCGCTGCGACGTTGACGGAAGGAATCACGATTCGCGGGGCGCTGACAAGCATTCGCGGACAAGCTACAACATACTTGATCGGATCGAACTCAGCCGTCGCGAAACGCACGCGAACCGCTTCACTGCGTGCCCGATCTGACTCGATAGGCGCCAGCGCGGCTTCTTGCCGGGCCGACATGACCTCGAAACGGGCAACGCCCGCCGTGCGCGACATTCTGGTTTGGAACCGGCTGATCGTCGCGGCCAGACGGCAGGACTGAGTTTCTTGCCGCGCCGCCGCAGTCTGCGCCTTCACCAGGAATAGGTCGCCGCGCCCCGAAACCAGCGCCAAAGTCGCAGCCGACCGGGAAGCTACCCGGTCTACGATCCGATGCGCCCACTCCGCGCCGCCGTCGTGATAAAAACCGTTCAATCCGAGCGCCAGTACCCCTGCGGCCAGCCACGCCCAAGCCTGCGTTGTTTTCATCGCTTTTTCTCCATCTGCAAATTGGACGGACCTCACCGCAATCGGTTAGCAGTAGAAGATACGTGGCCGGTCGAGAATTAGTTCCCTACGTTCTCTCCCGCTCTTTCAATTTCTCCAGAATCATCGGCCCCAACTGCGAAACGCTGCCCGCTCCCAGGGTGAGAATCATGTCGCCGTCACCCGCCGCTGCGGCCGCCAAGCTCACCGCATCGGCGAACGAATTCGCGTACTGGACGCCGCTCCCGTTTTTTTCTGCGATCTTCCCGGCCAACGCTTCCCCGCCGATGCCCTCAATCGGCTTCTCGCTGGCGGCATAAATGTCGAGTACGAACAGCGAATCCGCGTCGCCGAACGCCGTAGTGAACTCGTCCATCAGATCGCGCGTGCGCGTGTAGCGGTGCGGTTGAAACACGACGTGAACTTTACGAAACCCGCACTGCTTCGCGGCCGCCAGCGTGGCCTTGATCTCCGTGGGATGATGGCCGTAATCGTCAATCACGCTCACGCCCGCCGCCCGCCCGCGTAAATGGAATCGCCGGTCAACTCCGCGGAACTGGTCGAGCCCGGCACGGATCGCGTCCACGCCCACATCCAGGCCAACGCCCACGGCAATGGCCGCGGTAGCGTTCAGAATGTTGTGCACGCCGGGGACGTGCAAAGTAAATTCTCCCAGATCGTCCTTGCGATAGTGAACGCGAAAGTGGCTCAGCGGCCGCGAATCGCCGCCTTCAGTCCCCGCGCTCGCGCCGGCCGCGCTTGGTTTGATCCAAAAATCCGACCCGCGCCTGGTTCCATACGTCACGGTGCGCCGCTGCACTTCGGGCAGCAACCGCCGCAGCCGCGGGTCGTCGTTGCAAACGACGATCATGCCATAGAACGGCACGCGGTCCATGAACTCGAGAAATGTTTTCTTCACATCGCGCATGTTGCGGTAGCAATCCATGTGCTCGCGGTCGATGTTCGTCACCACCGAAAGAATCGGCGACAGCTTCAGAAACGACCGGTCGCTCTCATCCGCTTCGGCCACCAGATACTGCGACTTCCCCAGCCGCGCATTCGACCCCATCGCATCCACGCGCCCACCCACCACCACCGTCGGGTCCAGACCGCCCGCCGCCAGCACCGCTGCGACCATCGAAGTCGTCGTGGTCTTGCCGTGCATGCCGGCGACCGCGATGCCATACTTCAACCGCATCAGCTCGGCCAGCATCTCCGCCCGCTGAATCACGGGCACATGCAGCCGGTGCGCCTCTGCAACTTCCGGATTCTCCGCCGCGATCGCCGAACTGGTCACGACGACTTCGGCTCCGGTTATGTTCTCCGCCGCGTGGCCTTCGAACACCTGCGCACCCAACTCAGCCAGCCGCTGCGTCACTGCGGAACTTTTCAGATCCGACCCGGAAACCTTGTATCCGAGATTCAGCAGCACCTCGGCAATCCCGCTCATGCCGATGCCACCGATGCCTACGAAATGGATGCGTTGAATCTTGGCAAACATGAGTTAACTTCTTCGCCACGGATCACGCGGATTCACACGGATCAACCAAAACAAACCCGGAGAATAAAAACCTAAAAGAAGTATCTGTGAAAATCCGTGCGAATCCGTGGCTAAGTTTTTTCTATCCCCGCCACCCGCGCCGCCATCGCCGCAATGTCTCGCGCCGCATTGGGATGCGCCAAACTCCGCGCCGCGACGCTCATCTGTTGCAATCGCCGCTGATCGCCCAGCAATGCCGCAATCGTCTCCGCCAGCCAAACTCCTTCCAGTTTCGATTCTTCCACCAGCACCGCTGCCCCGGCGCGCTCCAGCGCCTCAGCGTTCACCCGCTGATGATCGTCGGCCGCCCGCGGAAATGGCACAAAGATCGCCGGCTTCCCTGCTGCGGCGATTTCCGCCACGGTGCTCGCGCCTGACCGGCACACCACCAAGTCCGCGCGCGCGAAAGCCGCCGGCATGTCCTCGATAAATCTAAAAACTTCAAACGTGAAAACTTCCGTCGTTTCGCCTGCCGCATTTTTCAAACCACGATACGCAGCCAGCGCGTCATTATAGTCACGCTCGCCCGTCTGATGAATGATGTGAATCCCCGGCGCTTCCCGCTGCAGCACGGGCAAACATCGGATCATCGCCTCATTGATCGCGTGCGCTCCCTGGCTTCCGCCAAACACCAGCAGAGTCGGCAGCCCGCCGTGCTTTGCAGGAATTTCGAAAAACGCCGGCCGCACCGGAACGCCCGTCACTTCCGCGCGACGAAAATATTTCGTCGTCTCTTCAAAGTGCACCGCGGCTCCCGACACAAACCGTGCCACTACGCGATTGGCGAACCCTGGGACAACATTGGGCTCGAACGCCAAAGTTGGAATATGCTTCACCACCGCCGCCAGCATCGCCGGACCGGAAGCGTATCCGCCCACGCCGATCACCACATCAGGCGCGAATTCATTCAACATGCGGCTCGCGTCCCAGACCGCCCGTGGCAGATCGAACGCGGTCTTCGCCCGCGTCACCAGGCTCACATTCTTCAGCGCTCCCACCCGCACCAGTTGCAGCGGATATCCCGCCGCCGGTACCAGACGGTTCTCGATCCCGCGCGCTGTGCCCATGAACAGCACCTCGGCCCCATAACTTTTCTTCAGTTCGTTGGCGATGGCCAGCGCCGGGATCACGTGTCCGCCCGTCCCGCCGCCCGCCAGAATGGCCCGCATGAGGTGACTATAAACGATTGAGCGATTGAGTCATTGAGCGATTGGGCGATTGAGTCATCGGACGATTCTTTCCATCACTCAATGACGCAATCGCTTTTATTCCGCCTGTTTCGTGATATTCAGCAGCATGCCCACGCAGGCCAGCGTCACAAACAGCGACGACCCTCCATACGACACCAGCGGCAGCGGAATGCCTTTGGTCGGCATCATGCCCAGCACCACGCTGATGTTGATGAACGCCTGCAGCACCACCATGCTGGTGATGCCAACCGCGAGGTAGCGCCCGAATAGATCCTCCGTTCGCCACGATACTCGCATGCCGCGCCACAGAAAAATCGCAAATAGCGTCACCACAAACAGCGCTCCTACCAGCCCCAATTCTTCGGCGGTTACGGCAAAAATAAAATCGGTGTGCGGTTCGGGGAGATAAAAAAGTTTCTGCTTGCCTTCCATCAGCCCGGTGCCGGTGATTCCGCCCGTGCTCACCGCAATCAGCGACTGTATCAGGTGAAACCCGGCTTTCTGCCGCTCCGCGTATGGATTGAGGAACGCGAGAATGCGGTCGCGCCGCCAGCTCACATGAAAAATCAGAAAATACAGCGGTGCCAGCGACGCCGCAAACGCATACCCGAAATAGCGAAGCCGCATGCCCGCCACATAAAGGATGCAAGCCACGATTCCCGCGCAGGCGATGGCCGTGCCCAGGTCGGGCTGCAAGACAATCAACCCAAGAAACACAACCACGGGAACAGCGGCCGGCGCCAGCGTGTTGCGCCAGTCGTCCATATTCTTCGCGCGCCCTTCGAGGAAGTAGGCGAGAAACAGAATCAGCACGGGCTTGGCCAGCTCCGAAGGCTGGAACGAAAAACCGCCGGCATGAATCCAGCGGTGTGTATTATGCGAGCGGTCGAGGAAAAACACCGAGATCAGCAGCAGCGTGGTCACTCCCATCAGCGAAAACACCAGCGCCGGATGCTTGTAGCGCCGGTAATCCACCCGCATAGTCACCACCATCGCGAACAGCCCCGCAACTGCCCACAGCAACTGCTTCGACAAGAACGCGTACGGAGAGCCAAACCGCTCCCGCGCCATCACCGCCGAAGCCGAAAACACCATCACCAGCCCCACAAACACCAGCAGCATGGTCACAGTAAACAGCCAGCGATCGACACTCACGCGCTTCGCCATGGGAAGTTCATTTCACCACGGAGGAGCGGAAACGCGCAGAAGGAATTGTCGATTGTTGATTCTTGTTGTTGCTTGTTTTGGTTCGAGGGAATCACCGCGCGCGAAGGGGCAACCGCCTTCCGAAACGGACTGTTGGATTTCTTGCTGAAATAAACTTGGGGGTTGCTGTTCCCAGTTTGGGGAAGATGGTGTGAATGTTGAATGGGCGGGGGACATCCCTGACATTTTAGAACGGGTACGCCCCCTCCCCCCTTTTGCAAAATCTTTGGAATCATCGGGTTGGCGCGAAATTCCCCGTAAGGTCTGGATGTCAAAGGACTTAGACGCTAAAGTCTTTCAATCGAAGGACTTAGGACGGGACGAATCGCGCCTTGCGCGGCAGTCACGGCCTCGATCATCATCGCGCATGTTCGATGTTGTGGACAAGGTTGGATGTCACACGATGTTGTGGAAAACCTTGTGGCGCGGGCATGCATTTGGATTGCCTCGGCGTCTCCGAGGAGAAATTGTTGTTTACGTCAAGCCGCGCACGATCTCCTTAAACACCTGCCCGCGCTGCTCGTAATTCTTGAACTGATCGAAGCTGGCGCAGGCCGGAGCAAGCAGCACAACATCTCCCGGCTGCGCCACGGCATTCGCCTTGCGGATGGCGTTCTCCAGCGTCTCGGCGTGAACCACTTCAACTCCTTTAACCTGCGACTCGATCTTCGCCGCGGCGGCGCCGATTGTGTACACGCGCTTCACGCGCTGGCGAAGCAGATTGTTGAGCACGGTGTAGTCGCTGCCCTTGTCTTTGCCGCCAAGAATGAGGTGTATGTTCGCGGGAAACGACTCCAGCGCCTTGATGGTTGCATCTACGTTGGTGGCCTTCGAGTCGTTGTAATAATCCACGCCGCGGATCGTGGCCACAAATTCCAGCCGGTGCTCGACCGCCTTGAACTCGCGCACCGCCTGCCGGATCTTCTCTGGCGCGCATCCCATCAGCGCCGCCGCGCACACGGCCGCGAGCACGTTCTCCAGATTGTGCGCGCCCTTCAGTGGAACCTCGGAAACCTGCATGATCTCGCGTTGTCCACTCCCGTCGCGAAGAAGAATGTTCCCGTCGCGCACCCACGCGCCTTGCTTCACTTCTTTCTGCCGGCTGAACCAGAATACTTGCGCCCGTGTCCGCTCGGCCATCGCCACGCAAGTGGGATCATCCTCGTTCAGGACGGCAAAGTCCTCACTCTGCTGATTTTCAAATATCCGAGCCTTCGCATCCACGTAAGCTTCAAGCGTGCCATGCCGGTCCAGATGATCCGGCGTTACGTTCAACACAATGGCAACTCTCGGCCGGAAGGTTTGAATCGTCTCCAGTTGAAAGCTGGAAACCTCAAGCACAATTACGGTTTCGGGCCGGGCGCGCTCGGCCAGCGAAATCGCCGGAGTACCAATGTTTCCACCAACCAGCGTCGGCAATCCTCCCGCTGTCAGAATCTCGCCCGTCAGCGCGGTCGTCGTCGTTTTTCCGTTCGACCCGGTGATGGCGACGATCCGCCCCGGCAAGAACCGCGCCGCCAGTTCAATCTCGCCAATCACGGCCTCGCCCATAGCGCGCGCCTGCACCAACGGCGGCGCATCCACGGGAACGCCGGGACTGACCACAATCAGATCCTGCCCGCGAAATGTGCGCTCGCCGTGCCCGCCGGTTTCGACGGTGATGCCATGATCGAGCAGCACGGGAATCTCGTTGCGCAGTTCATCGCCGCTCTTGGTGTCGGAAACGGTAACCCGCGCCCCATGCGCCTTTAAGAAAAGCGCCGACGCCACCCCGGACTTGCCCAGGCCCACCACCAGCACGCGTTTGTTATTAAGCTCCATTAAGCCTATTTCACCACGGAGACACGGAGACACGGAGGAGGACAAAAGGAAAAATCTCCCGGGGGTTGACGCCAAATAACGATCCTCTTTTGAAAGACATTGATCTTGGTTTTCTCCGTGTCTCTGTGACTCTGTGGTGAGTTCGTTCCTACCTAAGCTTCAGTGTCGTCAGGGCGAACAGCGCGAACACCAGCGAAGCGATCCAGAAGCGCACAATGATCTTCGACTCCGACCAGCCCATCAACTCGAAGTGATGATGAATCGGAGCCATCTTGAAGATTCGCTTCTTGCGCAGCTTGTACGATCCGACCTGCAAAATCACGGAAACCGCTTCAATCACAAACACGCCGCCAATGAACGGCAGCAGCAATTCTTGCTTGATCATCACTGCAATGGTTCCAATCGCCCCGCCCAGCGCGAGCGACCCGACATCGCCCATGAATACTTCGGCGGGATGCGCGTTGTACCATAGGAATCCGATCGAAGATCCCACCATCGCTCCGCAGAAAATCGTCAACTCACCCACTTGCGGCATGCGCGGCAGTTCCAGGTAAGTGGAAAAAGTTGCATGCCCGCTGATGTAGGTGAGAACCGTCAGGGCTCCGGCTGCGATTACCGTGCAGCCGATCGCCAACCCGTCAAGCCCGTCCGTCAGATTCACCGCGTTGCTCGATCCAACAATCACGAATGCCACGAACGCAATGAAGGGCAAAAACGCCAGCGGCCATAGATGCGGAAATCGCTCCAGGTTCTGCACCACCAGGTCGGGATGGAATTGTTTGAAAAACGGCACGATTAATTTGGTGGAATACATTCCGTAGGTCTGCATGGTAATCAGCATGACCGCGATCAGAATGCTGGCGGCAATCTGCAATCCGATCTTGGCCCGGCCGGTCAGGCCCAGGTTTCGGCGTTGCGTGACCTTGGTGTGGTCGTCGGTGAAGCCGATGGCCGCGAAGGCGCAGGTAGAAAACACGGCAATCCACACGAAACGATTGCTGAGGTCGGCCCACAACAGAGTCGGCACCACAACGGCGATGACAATCAGCAGGCCGCCCATGGTCGGCGTGCCGGCTTTTTTCTGATGAGCCTGCGGCCCCTCTTCGCGGATGTACTGCCCGATCTGAAATTCGCGCAGACGGCCAATCACCACCGGTCCCACGATCAATGCGGTAAACAGCGCGGTCAGGCTGGCGAACGCGGTGCGGAAGGTCAAGTA